>Ga0209922_102577_pt1 | contig 15435 bp, 19 predicted proteins | sample ThiBiot_500_biof_FD_183946 | JGI IMG/M metagenome (GOLD analysis project Ga0209922, IMG submission 183946) | Wastewater bioreactor microbial communities from Cape Town, South Africa - Thiocy_expt_500_biof (SPAdes) | ecosystem: Engineered > Bioreactor > Thiocyanate-remediating > Anaerobic-Aerobic ...
ATGTTTAACAGTTTCAAGAAAAACTGAAACCGACAACGAAAGAAAACTAACAAACGCAACTAATTCACCAACAACACCGACTGTCAAAACCAAAAAAATTGGGAAATCTTGAATTTATCAAAGAAGAAAACAAACCTCGAGCGAGACCATACGTGTGTCGAGATGTGTATACAGATTGAATCTAGAATTTCAGTTATTTTTTATCAAAAAACAAGACAAAGTAAGTAAACGTACCCTCAATGAAACAATTCGAACCGTACAAAGAATGGCTTGACATAGATGATAATAACCATCCAATAACATCACCACTGTTTCCATTTATAGAATAAAAGGAAAAAAAAACGACATACATCATATTTTTTTTTCGTTTATTCATTGAGATTTGTATTCTTACCGCTATGACAAAGATTATAACCAATAACTTCGAGAATGAATAACCCGAGATTATTGATTAATAAAAGCACAGCCAAGATCATCATGTGTTCGTTTGTTATCACGCGGAACTTATACTATCATATCAGTACAAAACGTTACTCTGCATTCTGCTTTTATGTTATATAATGTCTTAGGCACGTTTTTTTTCTCTTTGCGTTCTTTTCTCTCTTTGCGTTCTTTTTTTTCTTTGCGTTCTTTGTTTTTCTTCGTCGTATTTGTCCTTGCATCTCTTTCCCAAAACTGCATCTATGCATACAGCTCGACATCGATTGGTCTTTCTTTTTTTAACTATCCGAGCGCATAGATTCGATCGTTTTATTTTCAAAGTACAATATATCTCAAAGAGGAAAAAAAACATCAAGAACAACTAACAAAAGAAAAAGGTTAATAATAGAAAAAAAAACCACGAACACAAACAATTGAACAGAGAAGAGAAAAAGAAAACATGAAATTGCATTTCAAACACAACACAAAGAAAAACACAGAAATGCATAACTTAGATTTTCAAATAACAAAAAAAAAAGAAAAGAAAAACACGCACTACGAGACACTCGCATTTCGCATGAGAGGTTTATGAGCCAATGCTTCGGTTAATGGCTGTTGATTGTTCATACCTGAATGTGCTTTTGTCCAGCATTTATCACAGAAATATTTCCAACAAGCTAACGAACGACAGAAATATTTGCCTAGTTGAGTACATGATTGACCATTGGAACCGCTGCACGTTTGTGCATCGACTAAATACGGATCAAGTTGAATCTAGAAATCAAACAAAGTCTTTCTCTCGATCAATTGACTAACGAACATTATTCGATACGTACAACTTTAGAAAATCGTTCACAATCGATAAATACATAATTAGCTGTCATAGCACTGAAATAACTATGAATACTTGTAAAAATTACTCGACCTGACCCGATCGGATATTTATTTCGGTCGGTATCGATCGCCGCAAAATCAACTTCGCCAAATAATTTCGAGAATATTCGAGCAAGTGCATATGCCGTCATCATGCCATGCAAAGCGCCAACGAAGACTGTGGTCTTATACGGATCGTCTTTGAGTAATTCGCACATCGCTGCATCGTGTCGATTCGAAGACATCCATTGTGCATCTTCGGTCTACGAAATTTCATTGAACATTCGTCAAAAAAAAATCAATTTCGATTCGATCTACTTACAAACCACGGTATAAGTTGAATCTAAAAAGAAAAAACAAAACAAAATGAAAAATGGAATTCGAGAGACAGAGAGAGAGACAACGTACACTTTTGCGTTTGGATGCGGATCGTTGATTATTGAGATTAAGATAATATTCACAACGACCATCGGAATTTCGTTGTGGTTGTTGACAACAAGCTAAAAGTAGTTCATGTACAGATGATTCTTTATCGAAGATCGCATAAGCATAGCCTGATTTGCCTGAAAGACAAAACGAATGATTGATTTTCTATTTCGAAACAGAAGACGTCAGTTGACTACCATGATTGGTACGACGACGAGTTCGATTATTTTCAGCCGGCCATTCGATACGAACAGGTCCGAATTGACTAAGACGAGTGGCTAATTCACCTATACAAACAATCGAATTTTGTTTTTATTTCCTAGACAACATAAACATACGTTCGTTGAGATCGTGTGGAATGCCTCCGAGAAAGATTTTATTCGAAAGTGACGGAGGATTTATCGAATAAGCACGTGGTTTAACGGGCAATGGCGCACACCAGCACATATTCTGACTAACTTTACCGAAATGACCTGCAAACGAGAAAACCAATTGGTTTTTCGAATGTAGAAATTCACTTACGAGTCGCTTGACGACGTTCATTAGCCGCAGCTATCTTAAGACGACTGTCATCGTTATCCATATTAAGACATTGCTAGAACAAAGATTGAGTTAGTCTTTTGTTTTTTTTCACTCGTTTAATCAATCTACCATTTGTTCGATTAACGATTGAGGAGGAAGATTTGCTTGTCTTTCTTGAAAGTATCGACCTTCATCTTCATATTGATCGTCATCGGCAGCATAACGAGCTGTAAAATCTTTACTCATTAAAAATTGAAGTAATTTCTCATCGGTACACATACTAAAATTTAGTTGTTGTTTTTCTTCTCCTCTCTCTTTTTTTCTTTTCGTTTTTACTTGATTAGTGGTGTCGATGGATAGTTGTACGGTGACATTGACCATTGCGGTGGCATTGTCGATGAACTATTCATCATCATCATCGATCGTTGATCTGTATTCGACAGATTTTCATCAAGTAAATTTGTAAAACCCATCGGCGGATTCAATGAACGATCCATGAGTGAATAACTACTTCCCAATGTCAAATTCTAATTTTGTATTTTCAAACAAACAGACAAATAAATATTCATTTTCGGCTTATTCGTCTTACTTACATTTTCTTTCGAGATCATTGTCATTAGTTCGTTTTACATATACATACAATACACACGATACACACACGCACGCACTCACAGAGGTTAAAAATTAAAAGAGGAATTTATATCTCGACTAATAATCACGTCTTCGGAAAAAGAGCGGAATAAATAGTGAGAAGAGTGGACACGTTTTTGTTTTCTCTTTTTCTTCTTCGACTTATTTTCGTCCATTTGGTTTCTGTTTATTTAAATTGGTCAGACAGAGAACGAGTAAAATAGACAAATTTTAGGCATATTGTTACATTGTCTCGTAGTTAAAAGGCCTGGATAATGAAGGACAATAGCGAACAAATTCGTCCGACCAAAATGAAAAAGAAAAAAAAGAGAAAAAAAACACAGAATGAAATTCGTTAATTTCGTAGTTTTTGTTTCAATCGTTCGAAATAATCTTTTAACATTCGTGTTTGTGAATGTTGTTCGCCGAATGTTGTTTCGACGATTTCGACGGCTTTTTGCGCATAAACAATCGCTTGATCATAGTTTTTGATATCTTCATAAACGCCAGCAATATTTGCATAGATCATAATTAACGATGGATGTTTCGATTGCACCGATTCTTGTTCGATTTCGAGCGTCATTTGAAAATGTTTCAGCGCTAATGAATAATCTTTCAATGCATGATAGACTAAACCGATGTTATTATGTGTCGCACCGAGCAATGGATGGTGCGCTGGAAGAGTTTGTTGTTCGAGTTTGAGTGCATGTTGATAGCATTCCAAGGCTTCGTGTCGTTTGCCTTGAGCATCGAACACACCGCCGATGTTATTGTATCGAATGGCGATATCTGATTGTTCGAGATTCGGCGAGAGTAGATCGATATCGAGCGCGTGTTGAAGATATTCGAGAGAACTATCGAATTGACCTTGTTTCTTAAGAACTAAACCGATGGTTGAATAAGTTGGACTCAATTGTCGATCGTTGATTGGCAGATAGGAAAGATAGGATTCCAAGGACTTTTGAAAATGTATGAGTGCATTGGCGAGATCATCGGTTTCTTCGTAAGTCAAACCGATTTGATGATGTAAATGAGCGAGTTGTTTTCGATCGGTTTCATCGGTTGTTTCGATAACGATCGAATAGATTTCTCGAGCTTTTTCAAAGCGACCGAGAACGAGCATTAATTTAGCCAAACGTTTCATATTGGTTTCCGAACGCATATTCATTCGAATATGTTCGGTTAGTTGTGTTAATTGTTGATTATTTTCATTGATTAAACTCAAATGAATTTGACAGAAATGTTCGTCGAGTGGTTCGATTTGATCGATATGAAATAAAGTGTGCAGAGACAAAACGAATTCAGTTTCTGAAAGTTGATAAATCGATGAATGAATATGAATTTGAAATAGAACAGCAGTTTGATGATTGCCTGCATGAATCGAATCGATTTTATTCGTAGTCACTCGAAGGAAATTCTCGAATGCTAAGAAACCATTTTGATTTCGAGTTAACTTCTCGAAATCTTCGTTGAACATGCATTGACAATGATAGACAATCAACGGTTGAATCGATGTTTTTTGTTTCGATGTTATTTCTTCATCGAGATCACGAATAAAAAATGATAATTGAAGAATTAACTCGGTGTCTTGTGCTCGCAAGGCTCGGTTCATCATATTGGTTAGAAATGAGCTTCGTTTGAACCAAAACATAGCCGAGCTTTTCGAATAAGTTCGTTTGAATTCATCGATGAGTTCTAATTGATATCGATTAGCTGCATATTGAACTCGAGAAAATTCGAGAAAATCTCGTTGATTTCCATTGAAATTCATGAGAATTTCTCTCATAAAATGTGCGTAGATAAACATTGGATCGAGTTCATTGAGATTCGTCGATGAAAAGAAACTCATCGGCATGAGATTGTTTTCATCTTGAACAATTTTCGATTTTAATTTCGAACAGATTTGTTCGATTGTTGAATAGGTACCTTGAATTTTCTCGTTCGTTGGATGAGCGATCGGTTGACTTGAATGGAGATAAATCGAATTGATTTGTTTGTTCGAGTCGAGCTGAGAGAAAAGATTTCTATCGTCGAAATTCGAAACAATCAGATAGATTTGTTCGTTGGTTAGCTCTCGGATTGTTTGTAGGCATTGTTGCCAATTGGAAAAGATCTTAATTGAATTGACAATTTGTCGAAGTTGAACGATCGATTCTCGATCGAATCCATCGTCATCGAATGTCAACCAAATGATAAGAAAATTCTCGATAATTCGAGTTTTAATTGTTCGATTCAACATACCTCGGTGTGAGAGAGAAAGAATGCTGTTATTTTAAATTATTTTTATTGAATTTAAAATAAAAAAAGAAGAAAAAGAAAAAAACACGGGGTGTTCAAGTTGTTTTTTGTTTCGAAAAAAGAGTGAGAATGGCATCAGCGGCAACGAAAGGTGTAATCAATCCTTGCATCACACGCTCTTCATATTTGGCAATTGCACTTTGAATTTGTTGATCGGAGAGAAATTGATCGAGTACACGATCTCGAATGTTATTCCACATCCATTTACGTAGTTGTTGAGCACGTTTAGTCAGCAATTCACCGGAATGACTCATTGCTGTTTCGAATGCGAGCATTTGCGACCAAGCTTGATCGATATTTTCACTTTTTCGAGAGGAGACTGAGATCACCTTATGATAGGAGAGAGAGAAAAATCAAAAGTCAAAATCAAAGAGAGAGAGAGAAATTTTACTTTAGGAGCCCAATTTAATGATCGACGACGCATAAGTCGAAGTGCACTTGACCATTCCGTTTTCAATCGACGAACTTCAGGCAACAATTCACCATCAGCTTTCGTGATGATAACGAGGTCAACTAATTCCATTATGCCTTTTTTCATTCCTAAGCAACGCGCAACGATTCAATCTAGTTTTTTTCTTATTATGCTCGAAATCAACGAAAATACCTTGTAATTCATCACCGGATCCAGGAGGTAAAAGAACACAGAACATATCGACCATATCAACAACGGCAAATTCCGATTGTCCGACTCCTAATAATCGAAAACGTATTTTCGAATGAATAAAACTGAAATCGATTTCTGCTAACCGACAGTTTCGACGAGAATAACGTTGTAGCCCGCTGCTTCGCATAGGACAATCGCATCATTCGTTGTTCTCGTCACACCACCGAGCGTGCCAGCCGATGGTGACGTTCGAATATACGAATTGCTCTCTCGTGATAACTCGAGCATACGAGTTTTATCGCCGAGAATCGAACCACCGGTCGTCGACGACGATGGATCGACAGTTAGAACAGCGACTTTATGTCCTTGATCAATTAAATGTTTGCCGAACACATTGATAAATGTCGATTTACCTAGAGAAGTTCATCGTTTTCAAATCGTTTGTTTATTTAACTTCAAATCATTTACCAGCACCGGGACTACCGGATAATCCTAGAAAATCAAATGTTATGTCAATCGAAGCGATTCAATCGAACGCAAACGAACCAATTCGAAAGCTAATCGGTTTGTCCAGCTGTCGATCTTGTTTCTCTTTCAAACTTCGTAAAACTTGAGCAAGTAGTTCTTTTGCATGTTGTTGTTTCTCGTGTTGAGTCGACTCGACTAGTGTGATACTCCGGGCTAGACAACCTCGATCACCATTTATCAGACCTCGATACAAATCACTGACTGATGTTGCATATCGACGAACAGACAAGAGATTCGAAAAACGTCGAGCAAATAGCAACATTCAAATCTGAAATAATCATCATGAGAAAGTAGCACAAATGTTGTTGTTTTTTTATTTCGAAATAAAGAAGAAAAAAGAGTTTTTGTTTGCTAATAAATTTCGCCTTTTCGACCACGAAATCGTGATCGCATATCGATCTAAATACGAAAAGAAAACAACGAGATGACAAAACATCATTGCAACAATCTCTCTCACCATCGATCGTTTACATTCGAAGAACGTGTACGACAAACGTCGACATTCTTCGGGCACGAGTTCTCTCAATTTTTCATCGCTTAAACATTCTTTCGGCGTATGTCCTAACTGTAAAATCACGTTCGAAAGAAAACAACTCTCAACAATTTTTTCTATTTATTACTTTACAGCAATCACTCGCTAACAAGCACATTTTCAAGTCATATCGAAGAAGATCACAAGCAGCATGTGTCTTCTTGTTTTGTTCATCGTAATCATAATCAACTGGATATTCACGTTTGGGTGTCTAGAAGGAATAAGAAAACAAAAAACATTCAGCATTTAGTTTTTCTCTTTCTCTTGTGGAGTTTTTCTATCTCGCTAAATTGTTTTTTTTTATTTCTTTTTCTCCTGTAGTAATTATATACAAAATATATGAGAAAGATTAGATTAGTTCGTTGAAAGACATGATCTCGAACAAGTCGTCGGCGATGAATTCATTTCATGATTTAGTTTATCGAGAGATTTCAAATGGAACTGTTCGTCGACTAACATTTGTAAATATTCGATACAATGTTTCAAACCGAAGAGCAGATTTTCATCGGCTTGATTTTTGTGTTTCGATTGGAAAACATGAGCAAAATCAACAAGTCGAACATCAACACGAATCGATTGTTCATCATAATCATCTCGAATATTGCCATCGTAGACGATTAAGATTGATGACGCAATAAAAACGAATTCAAATTGTTTCGACATGATCTCATAGAGATCGATAAGTCGAACTAGAACAGCTCGAACTATTGCACGATGATCGCGTTCGTTGGCACCGAAAAAATTCGCCATACCATGGACGAGCTCGTCTTTGGTCAGCGAACGAGCACATTGCTTGTCATGATAAATATATGTCTGTTCTTTGTGAGAATAAACTTTCCAGCCGAGTAATTGAAAGCCGATTTCCGAGGCCGGTTGAAATTTGTTAATTTGCCGTTCGATCTTTTCCTGTGTGGCTTCTTCATCGTAAGTGATTCGACCGAGTTTAATATCAATAACACACGGTTTCTCATAGGTTCGAATGATGTTTTCCAAGATTAAATAAGTCATATTGGAATATTCGTATGTGCCGTTATATTGAGGCAGAAATGGCCGAAGTTTAGTCAGTTCAGGTGAAATCGGTCGAACGAACATGATCTCATAGAATTCATGTTCACGTGGGCCACGTGGCGGGTTTAATAGAGGCTTGAGTACTTCGCCTGTTGAGCAACGTTCTAATAAGCCGAATTTGGTTTTCGATCGACCGTAGAAATGGCCGGCTACTTGATGAACAAGCGGCCGAGTATCGGGCGGTAATTCAGGTAATGAATCGTCTATCATCTGAAGAAATCAGTCGTGCTTTTTCCAACGTGTATCCGAGGAGGAAAAAACAAAGCGAGCGAGAGAGAGAGAGAGAAGCACACATTCAAATCTATTCGTCAACTAGAATATTCATCGAAATACATACCGGTTTCGATTCAGTCATAATCGAATGTTTTTTTTCTTTTCTATCTATCTGAAAAACAAAATAAACAATTAAAATAACTTAACAAGTCCGAGTTCTTCGTAGCCTTTTAACACATCGGAATCGAAAGTAGTCTCAGAAGGATCAAGAGAAACATGTTCGTCAGACAAAACAATCGGATTCGAGTCAGTCAAAAGTTGGTCCATGAGAGTTTTCATTTGCGAACGAGTTCGACGTTGGAAACCGGGAAGAATCACTGATCGACGAGTCGATGCCAATCGGCAAGTTGCATTCGAATGAAAGGTTTTCAAATGTCGATCGATTGATGATTGAGTTGTGTAGGTTTTTGAACAGGATTTGATCGGACATGGCAAACGCGAGGCTGTCTCATGATGATTTCTATGCGAAGAACAATATCAAAATGTGACGTGTTTGATGTTTGTCGATTTACTTTTGATGTTGCCGAAGATTTCTCATGTAGACAAAAGTTTTTCGGCAGTTTGGATACGAGCATGAAAAGTGTTTTTGATGAATTTGACTGTGTCGATGCTGATCGAATTGATATAACGATCGAAATATTCGATTGCACTCGTGACATTGATAAGCTATGTCAATAGAAATCGAACTTATCCTTTCGAAGAAAATAGTTTCTTTTTCTATTTACTTTCATTGCGTTCGATTTCATCGAGCAATCGATTCATCGTCCATCGAACATCGACTAACCGTCGTTCGTCTAAATACGAAATTGTCCATTTAAGTTCTTTCGATTTCTCTTTCTTAGACACCCATTGACGGTCTTCGAAGGTGGTCACCCAACCTTCTACTAACCGTATTCAACGCGCAAAGGCCCAATGGATGATCTAAAGAAATATTTAGTCTTGCAAAAAAACAAACAAACAATTCTCAAACCTGTGTGAACAATTCGATGATGAATTAGACTGTTCACCGAATTGAATTCTTTACAACAATCGAGACATCTAAAGTCAAACAACACAAAATTTGCACTTGCAAATCGATGAATTTCTTTTTACTTGAGTTTATCTTTGGATGTTGATTGATGTTGGAGGACGAGATGAGCTTCGAGATCATCGATCGATTCCGAACAGTAGAAACACTGAACAAAGGATTTGCTTTTCGAATGAGCTAATCGTTTATGTCGATCGAGATTTTGTTTATTCGAAAATGTTTTCAAACAATGATCGATCGTACAAAGAAATCTACATTGAAATCAATTGACGAACATATTTCTCAATGAAATCGAGCTCAATACTTTTTCGTTGGCAGATTTTCTTTCTGATGAACTGTTCGAAAATGTCGATTGACATGGTCTTGATTCGAATACGGTTTACTACATAAAGCGCATTCGAATGAAAACTAGAAAAAAAACAGCCGATATTCAATTGTTGGCTTTTTCTCATCAGATAAACACGAAAATCAAGGGTTACCTTTTTCTCATGATGATAAGCGATATGAGATTGAAGTTTACTAGGTCTTGAAAATGTTTTTTTGCATTGCGTACATAAATGAGTTTTTTGTGCCATAAAAATCGAAGAATAATATCTACAAACTACTTTAGTACATTTCACTCTTCGCATAGAAATCAACCAATGAGATTTATCGGTTCGATATGAACTGAGAAAAAGAAAACTATTTATTTCGATTCGATTCGCAAAGTGAAAAGGATAACATTTGTAAAAAAAATATGCCGTACTTTATTCTTATCATGTACTCGATCTATTCGCGTCGACACTCGCGACATATCGAACGAGTCAATTAAACGAAGGTCGATAAACGTTGGCAATGGCTGATTTTTATCTCTCAAGTCTAAGACAACAAATCAAAAACTCAATGCTCATGATTGACATTGAGTATGATTAAATGGCCGCTCGAACTCGGGCGTCTTTTACTGATGACGATTCACTAGGCGAGCGCATCACATTAGAAATGGTTCACATCGATCCGCCAATCGATGAGCAAACAGCATTGAATGAATCCACAGCAACAATGACAAGTACTTTCAATCCGAATTCCAATGATCTCCTAACTTCCATCCATCCAATGAATATCGATGGAGAATACGAAATACCGAATTTATTTACTTATAGAAAAGTAAATCAACAAAACGGAATAATCAAAAATGAACTCGTTTGTTTAGATCGAAGCATTAGTCGAACGAATGCAACATGAAAACACCGGTCTACCAATAAAATCTGTCAAAAGTTTCATGTCGAAAATTCCCAGTGTATTCACCGGAGGAGATTTAATTCAATGGATTCTGAAAACACTCGATGTCGATGACACCGGTACGATGATAATCTATTGACTCGATTATCAAATCATTTGTTGAGGGTGTTGTTTTTTTTCTAGCCGAAGCACTTCATCTTGCCAATCTCATGTCTTCATATGGTTATGTACGTTTGCATATCAAAGCAAAAAAAAACGAAGAAATTTCATCTTTTTGTTGTTTTGTTCAACAGATTCTACCGATTGAAGATCATGTTCTCACTGTGAAAAACGACGGGACGTTCTATCGCTTTCAAACTCCGTATTTCTTGGCCGTCGAATCACGGCGAGCCCGATAACATCGACTACGGTAAGTGTCCTTTCGTCTTCATTCGTTTGTATTTCAATTCAAATTGCTTTTCTTCATACAGACAGACTATAGAATTCAATATCGAGGTAGACATATTTTAGCTCCTAACTCGACTAACTTAGCTCTAAGATTCTCTCTCGACGAAAAAACTGAACTGATTTTGCTTTGCTTTAGCTGTTTATCTGTGTAAACGAACGATGCAGAATAAGACACGCTTGGAATTAGCTGATTACGAAGCCGAGAATCTCGCTCGTCTACAGAAATTATTCGCGAGAAAATGGGAATTTATTTACATGCAAGCCGAAGCACAAATCAAGTAAAACAAAGACAAAAAAAAAGCAAATTGTCGATTGCAATTCGATATTTAGAGTCGACAAAAAACGTGATAAAGTCGAACGAAACGTTCTCGATTCGCAAGAACGAGCTTTCTGGGACGTCTATCGGCCCGCTCCCGGTTGTGTTAACATGAGCGAACACGATATTAAGAAACTCATGCGACGTAAAGCGTCTTTGCTCAGTCCACATGCCCTTTCGACAACATTGAGAAAAGTCTCGTCAGGTTCAGTAACGAACACAGCGGCGCCGGCATCGGCTCTTGCTCTTGCTGCCAATAAAAATCTGATAACGATGACTGTCGGCTTGATTTCACCGAATCAAACCGTTTCGAATGCGTCGATTCGATCGAGTATTTTCAAAGAATACGATGAGGCAACTGTCATCGATCAATTATATCAAGAAATCGATTTTCTTAAACATCGAATCGATCGACGTTGTTTGAAAACGTCGAAAGTCTGCGAAACTTATCTCTCCTATTTCGAACAGTACGGTGAATTCGATCCGTTTTTGACCGCCTGCGAACCATCGAATCCTTGTAAGTGATGAAATTTCATCTCGTTGATAACAGAACTATATGTTTTGCGTCCAGGGCTAACTGATTCAACTGACTTGTGGGAATTGGAGAAAATGGGCAATGCTAAAGAGATTTCATCTCGACGTGTCAAACGTTGGGGCTTTTCAATTAACGAACTACTCAAAGATCCAATTGGTCGAGATTATTTCTGGAAATTTCTCGACAAAGAATATTCAAGTGAAAATCTACGTTTCTACGAAGCGTGTATTCAATTGCGTTTCTACACGCCACAAAAGGACGTACACAATCGTGTACATGAAATTTACAATGAATTTCTTTCGCCAGGTGCTTATTACTCGATTAATATTGATCAACGTGTCATGAATCTAACGAAAAATAAAATGACGCACTATCCAAGTCGATATACATTCGATGAAGCTCAGGTTTACATTCGTTCATTGAGCGATTTGTTTTTTGTATTTTGTTTTGTAGGATCATATTTTCAATCTGATGAATCGTGATACCTACGCCCGATTCTTGCGTTCCGAAGCCTACAAAGAATTGCTGTTAGGTGGCAAGAAAAAAGTACGTTGACATGCATAATCACATTCGTCAATGTTGTTTTCAATTAGATGAGAAATTGCACGTAGATTTGTATGAACATCTAATTTGTTGAGGTGACGGGTTTATTCGAAGAATTCTTCAGTTTTTTTCATCATCATCATCTTCTTCTTCTTCTTTTGTTTCTTGATGTTGTTTTGTTTTTAGTTATCCAAAAAATATTAATGTAATTCTGAATAAATATTGAAAAGAAAACAGTAGACAAATACGAACATTCGATTCGTAATAATAAAAACTCATTGTTTTTTCACTATTATTTATTCATATACACATTTATTTACTCCGTCCTGGCTAAACCCGTGTTTTTTTTCTTCTATCCACTCAATGTGCATATTATTAATCTGCTTTGATGATATCCAACGTGCTTCTTTCTGTCTCTTTTTGCTAAAAAAAAGTCCATTCTAAATCATTGCTCTTATTCTATTTAGCCGGGAATTAAATCTGGCCGTTTGTCAGTCGTTATTCGAACTCCATTGGAAAACTTAACCACCAGCGGAACAACTCCTGTCGACAAACATAATAAAATCTAGTCATTGTACATGTGTGTGTGTGTGTGTGTGCTTTTTTCGTCTGTCATTATCTTTATTCGATAAATAATAAACATGTTTCAATGTGTATACGACGAAGTTAATTAGCTCGATTATGACACAATTTGATACGTGTGCGAAAAGGCTTGTTTCACGGTTAATCAGTATTGGATATAACCGATCGAACGAGTTTAGTTTGAACTAGTAATCGATGAGAAAATATCTGTTCACTAGTAGAACAGATTTCCCAACAGCACGTGTATTCTGATCAGCACTTGAATGTGAACGTGAAACAATAGGGGTGAAGGATTTATTTAACATGTTCTTTGTCAATTAATCAATAGCGGATAATCACTCTCTTTTCTCTTGTTCTTTCTCTCTCTCTCTTTCGCTCGCTCACTCGCTCTGATTGATTGAGAATAGAATTCATTTCAAGAAAAATGCTCTTCGAAACAAGTACACCGAAAAAACAAGTTCCATCAACACCGAAGTTCATCAAAGATCCTCAGTCAGTTATTAAACTCGATCGACTTCTCTATCAACCACAGACTGAATCATATCGTCAGACATCTCAACGACAAATCTGGATGATTTAAAAATCATCGAACATTTTCTTTTCTTTTTGTTGTTTTATTTTTCAGTTCAAATAAATAAAAACATTCGTCGTAATAATTTGTTCAGGATAATTTCGATGTGTGAATGGCAGAGTTTTATTTTCCGTACCGTATAATTGCTGTCTGCGTCTTGTTGTCGTTGTTTAACGGATGGATACGGCACACGTACGTCATTGTTTTGTTTTACAATTCACACCTATGTTTCAACAATAGAGATCATACAAAAACCTTCATTCTCCTTTTTCGATTGTATTGCATTTAAATTGACAATCGTACTGCTTATCATTGATAGGAAAGTTTTTCAATTAGTTATCGAAAATAAACTTCAAAGAAACAAGATATATATATATATTTCAAGTATATTGAGTAAACTAACATTTCAATTCGTCTGTCACTATTTCACAGTTAATTGTGAATGTTTATTCGATAAGACAGTTCATTAGCTTTCTCTCTGTCTCTGTCTCTCTCTCTTTCGATATATATACCTTTCTCTCATTTTCGATTAGCTATCAAAAAAAAAACAAACAAAATGAATATCGAAAGTTCAACAATTATTCCAAGTAGTGATTCATTTCAATTTTATATTCCATTAACATCCACACCGAAACGTTCGAGTAAATGTTCAACTCGTCAACCATTATGTTCGACTTTGGCAATATCCATGGAATGTACACAACAATTCGATCTGTCAATTTCCGCTATAACATCAATTAAACATTCGCCAATGCGATCTCATCTTCGACGTACTTCAACGATCATCAAACGTATCGAACTGAAATATCTTCTCTATTCAACACGAGCGATGAAAACAACTAAACAACGACAATATATGACCAATGACAGAAAAATCTATGTTGTTTGAAATGTTCTTTTTAAAATTGTAGACTTAGCAAAAAAAATAACTGACATTTTATTAAAACAAAAATTTTTTTTCTTCTATTCAAACTTTTTGTTCACCAACATCAATTAAAAAATGCGTATAAAGCGGATATAAAGTCATGTTCAATAGCTTATATTGCACATTATTAACACCATCGGAATCGATTCGAATATGTGCCGTACGCAGAACTTTCATCCGAGCAGGATTCAATTTTTGATGCGTATGTTTGAGCATTTTGTATCGAGCGATGGCTCGTGGCGGACGTTCGAGAACTAAACGTTTGCTAACGATCCGTTCGTACATATCATCGTCTTCGCCACCCCAGCCCCAGTAATTCGTTGAATAACCGTTCACTAATACGTAATGTTCACGACGCATGGCGAGGACGCCGCCAACGAGACCGGTGTATGGCAAATAGAAATGAAATTTATCGATTGCAACGCTGAGATGCCGAGGAAACGGCGGACATGTGTACATATTTCGATCGTCGATCAACAGAAGATCGACATCGTGCATGATGAAACACGGTGTGTCCGGTTCGACTTTTAAGATTTCCTTGAAACAACCGTTCATGACTATGCCTTTGTTGAAGATTTTATTGTAGGCTTGTTCGCAAATGTAGATTCGATAGTCGAGTTGTTGTCGTTGAAGAAATTGATGTGTGTGATAGAGAAAATGCTTGAGAATCTCGTAACGATCTCGATAGGGTACGAGTAACGCGATTTTATGACGAGCGTGACATGTTATCGGCCGAAAACGACCGCCGAAGAGAACATTCGGATGATGAACACTCGGTGTTAAAAGCGAGAAATTACTTGGCAATGGTTGAATGTGATTGGGACCGAGAAGATCCGGTGGAATAGCTGGACATTGCAAAAGTTCTGCTCGATTTTGTGCCAACGAAATAATATTTCGTTCGAATGAACTCGATAATTGCCGATAAGTCTGTTCGAAATCATTGTTTTCGTTGGCGATAATATCGATTTGTTTATCGACTGCATCGGTTTTTGACGTTACAATGAATGTTTGCATGGTTTGTACTCGATTTTCTTCGATAGAATCAACTTTCGATCGACGATATAAATAATATAGATTGAGTACACTCGTTACAAACA
>Ga0209922_102578_pt1 | contig 15412 bp, 21 predicted proteins | sample ThiBiot_500_biof_FD_183946 | JGI IMG/M metagenome (GOLD analysis project Ga0209922, IMG submission 183946) | Wastewater bioreactor microbial communities from Cape Town, South Africa - Thiocy_expt_500_biof (SPAdes) | ecosystem: Engineered > Bioreactor > Thiocyanate-remediating > Anaerobic-Aerobic ...
AGCACTGCCGGGGTGACCATCAACGTGGATAGCGATGAGGTGGGCGCCGCGACGAACCATTGGTACCTCGACGCCCATGGGGATCGGATCGACATCCATCCTCGGTGGTGGTGATCACGGCGGATTCTGCCCAGGGCTGCTCCTCGCGGTCCCGCCCATGTGCGATGCCCGGATACGGATCCGCTTCCGGCGAGCGGCGAATGGGATGGCCGCCGCCGATGCTTCGCGCGACCGTGTGCGTTCCCGAGAGTCGGTATGCACCACCGCGGCCCAGTCGCGCACTGGGCCGCGGTTCAGTCGGCAACGATCGCACCGCTGCCGGTGGTGCCTTTTGTGATCTGTGCGGGGTCTCCTGTGTAGATGAGCTCGCTACTGCCGCTTACGGTGGCGTCGAGGTCCTCACTAACGTGCACGCGGGCGTCGGTGCTTCCCGTCAGTGAAGCGGTTGCGGACTTTGTGTGCAGGTTGCCCGCGTCGACGTCGACCGACCCGTCCAGGGTCAGCCGCAGCGACTCGCTCGTTCCTTCGACGGTGACGTCGCCCGAGCCCACAACGGTCACGCTCAGATTGTCGGTTCCGACTCCCGTGAGTGTGGCACTGCCTGAGCCGCGAATCTCGATCGCGCCCGTCCGGCCAAACGGGCTGGCGCCCGACACGCTTCCCGAGCCTGTGATCTGCACTCGGTCGAGGCTTCGGACGGTGAGGTCGTAGCGGATGACGTGCGTGCCCAGCGCGCCGAGGTCGGAGTCGAGCACCAGTGTGCCGTCGTATACGTCAGCTGTGAGCGACGAGATCAGGCTGCTCCCCGCGGTGATGGTGAGCGATTCGGTCTCGCCGACGGTGACGGTGAGGTCGCCACTCGTGCGCAGCTCGAGTGCCGAGACCCCGGCGATGTCTCGTTCCTGGACCTCCTGCGGGCCGGCGAGAACCACCGACCCGCAGGAGGCGAGCGGCACAGCAAGGGTGATCGCGACGACCACAAGAGTCGTGCGCCCAATCATGCGACAGATGCCCATTTGCGCTGCGCCGATCAGCGAGGGATCTGCTCGACGATCACCGGCGCCGCGGCGGGGACTCGCGGCCATGCCCACGACGCGCGCAGGATGAAGGCGAGCAGCAGCAGCTCAACGCCGATCGAGAGGATGTAGAACGGCGCCCACTCCCAGGTCTCGCCGACCGCGTTGAAGATGGTGACGGGGACGTACAGCGCGGCCACCACGAGGTTCGCGAACCGGCTCGCCTCGGCGGGGAGCACCACCGACAGCGTCACCATCAGCGATGGCACCGCGATCAGCGCGAGGAATGCGGTCATCAGGGTGGGGCTGATTTCGAACTCGAACACGAGGCCGGACTGGATGTCGTCGAGGATCCCGGGCCGGTAAAGGTGGTAGTAGTCGACGTAGATGTAGAGGAACATGAAGCTCGTCCATGCGGCAGCGAGCTTCGCCTGAACGGGTATCGCCGCGATGGCGAGCGGGGTTCTGAGCTTCGGAGTGGTCATCGGTCCTTCTTTCCCTTGGGTGTTTCGTGTGCCGGAGTGGCGGAAGGTACGTCCCTGCGCGCGAGCGCGAGGCTCACCTTGGGTGGCTGCTTTGCTTCGGCGTTGTCGAAGATGACGAGCACCGAGGGCGGCCCGTACCGGTGCTGCACCGCGGCCCGCATCGTCATGGTCGTGTTCGTCGTCATGACTCGAGCATCGCCGTCGCACCGGCGCCGCGTCATCGGCCGAGAGGCCCGCATTCCCTCGGCCGAAAGTATGGTTCGCAGTCCATGCCGACGGCGGATGCCGCGAGACGCCCGCTCCGGAGACCATCGAGGCATGTCGCAGCACACGAACACCAATGTCGTCGAAGCCGCCTTGATTGCCCAGAACAGGGGCGTCGGCTCGGGCGCGCGCGAGTCTGCGCGTTGCGATGCGTTTGGAGCAGTGGCCTCGGTCATGCGGCCGAGCATCATGACGCGGCGCTAAGCAATCGCTGAGAAGGAACGTGCGGTGGATGCCAAGGCATCCACCGCACGTGCTGTTCGCCGGGGGTGGGCGTCAATTGCCGCCAGTCGACGATCCGGCGTCGTCGTTCGTCTCGACGTCGGTGTCGGCAGCGCCGTTGTCGTCTGCCGTCTCGGTGTCGGTGTCGGCGGCACCGGTGTCGTCGTTCGTCTCGACGTCGGTGTCGGCTGCTCCGTTGTCGTCGGCGGTCTCGGTGTCGGTGGTGGACGTCGAGGATGCCGGCGCCGGTGTCGCGGCGTTGGCGGGCAGGGCCAGCGCGAGGCCACCCAGCCCGAGCGCGAGTGCGGCGGCGGCGCCGCCGGCACTCACAAGCAGCGTCTTCTTCGTGACAGGCACGTCATCTCCTTTTCCCGGAAACGCAGGTCGCTCCCGTGCATTTCAGCGTGCGCACCGCCCACTCAGGAGCCGCGAAGAATGCAGCCGCTTGCGCGATGAGGGCCAGAACTCATAGGTACTGTGCGGATTCTTAGCGGCGTCTGAGAGCAGAACGATCAGCATGGCGTGATGCTCACCACACGCTCTCGACCACGACTCTGGATCCCCCTCACGACCGGAGTGGGCGTCTTCGCGCTCGTCACGATCGCGGGATTGCTGATCGTCGCCTCACCCATGTGGTCGGCGACGGAGGTTCAGATCGTAGCGTGGGTGCAGGGGGGATCCAACGGATTTCTCGACGTCGTCGCCACGACGATCAACACGGTGTTCGGTCCGAGTGGTGCGCCTCTGGTCGGCTTGACCGCCGTCGCGTGGGTCATGCTGCTCAGCCGCTCGTGGCGCCCCGCGCTGCGCTTCGCCGTGGTGCTGGTCGTGCCGTGGGCGGCCGCCGAGGTGCTGAAGGCGATCGTGCAGCGGCCGCGCCCCGATTCGGCGCTGCTGCAGCCGATGATCGTGCCCGACCCGGTGACGTTCAGCTACCCGAGCGGCCACACCGCCTTCGCTGCGGCGCTGTGCTGCGCGCTTCTGTTCGTGGTCGTGCGCACGCGCTGGGCGCTCGCCGCATCAGTGTCGGTCTTGGTCGTTCTGATGACCGCGTGGTCGCGGGTGTATCTGGGCGTGCACTATCCGACCGACGTTCTCGCATCGATGGTCGCGGTCCCAGCCGTCGCCTTCCTGGCCTACGGTCTCATCGGGCGTGTTCCCGGGATCAGCGGGCGTCGCGCGGCCGATGGCGACGGCGCCGGTGGTGGGGTCGATCGAGCTCCTGCCGTGAACGGGCCGGGCACGACGCCGGCCTCCTGAAGGTCTTTGAACGCGTATGGCAGGACGCCCGATGCGGCGATGACCAGGATCGCGCCCGTCCATGCGAAGAACAGGCGCAGATCGAGGCGCAGCAGGCCGCGCGCCAGCAGCCAGCCGATCGCGACCGCGGTCAGGATGCCGACGATGGCGCCCAGCAGCACCGACGGTGCCGCACCGAAGGACTGCACCATCGACCACAGCAGCAGGGTCGTCTCGTTGCCCTCCCGCCCGGCCGACAGGAAGCCGAGGAACACGATCGTCCACAGTCCACCGACGGCCAGGGCGCGATCCACCTCGCCTTCGAGCGACGCCTTGAGATTCTTCGCGGTGCGCTGCATCCACAACACCATCCACGTCACCATCGCCACCGCCGCGAGGGAGAGGGTGCCGCCGATGATCTCCTGCACCTGGAAGGTCAGCGCGGAGGCGGCGAAGGTGAGCACAGCCCCCGCGACGAGAGCGACGCCGACGGCGAGTCCCACACCTGCCCACAGTCGGGGGAGCACATCGCGTCGCCCATGCGCCTGATGCCGATGAGGAAGGTGGCGAACACGGTCGGGAGACGCTCCTTGCGGATGGAGGCAAGGGGATCCTCACCAGCACGCCACGCTAACGGCGCGTCCCGACGGTGTGCAAAGTCTTAGCGGAGGATGATGCGATTCTTAGAGGCGTCTCAGGATCAGCGCGTCACAGTGGCGCCAGGAGGTGGTCATGACCGACATGCGACCGCGACTGCTGCTCGCCGAGGACGACACACAGCTCGGTCCGATCATGGTGCGAGTGCTCGAAGAGGTGTACGACGTGACCCTCATCGCCGACGGGGGTGCGGCGCTCGCGAGCGCCCGCGATGACCAGTACGACGTGCTGATCGTGGACCGGCGGCTGCCGACGCTCGACGGCGTCTCGATAGTCGAGGACCTGCGCCGCGGCGGCGTCACCACTCCGACGTTGATCCTCACCTCGCTCGGCACCGTGCAGGACAAGGTGCGCGGGTTGGATGCCGGGGCGAACGACTATCTCGTGAAGCCTTTCGAGTTCGAGGAGCTCTTCGCGCGGCTGCGGGCCATCCGGCGCGTCACCGAGGGTGAGGGGCCGTTCGTGCGCATCGGGCCGTGGGAGTTCTACCCTGATTCCCGAGCCGTGTACTCGCCGTACGACGGGCGCACGATCCTCACCGAGAGGGAGACCGACGTGCTGCGCCTGCTGGCGGTGAACCCGCAGAAGACCTTCACCCGCGAAGAAATCCTGCGCGCGGTGTTCGACGCCACCGACACACCGGGAACGGTCGACACGTACGTGCATTACCTCCGCCGCAAGACCGATCCCGACATCGTGACGACCGTGCGCGGCCGCGGATACCGGCTGGGCATGCTGTGAGCCGCACGCCCCCGCGCGCCGATGCCGACACACTGCTCGTCCGCCGCACCGCGATCCGCGTCGGCGTCTGGATCACCGTCGCCGTCACACTGCTGGTCATCGTGCTGGTCGTCGTTGCGGTGTCGTTCGTCTTCCGCCAGATCCCGCTCAGCGCTCTGTTCGACCGGAACCGGCACGAAGAAGCGGTCGACGTCGGCGGGCTCGACCTCATCGCGGGCGCGATCGTCCTCGGCGTCCTCGCGATCGTCCTCGCCGGAACGCTCGGGCTGCTCGCCACCCGCCGCGCGGTGGCGCCCCTGGTCGAAGCTCTCGGGCGCCAGCGGCGGTTCGTCGCGGACGCCTCGCACGAGCTGCGCACCCCCCTCGCTATCCTCGACGCCCGACTGCAGCTGCTGCAGCGCGCGATGCCCGCAAGCGACCCGAACGCGGGCCTGGTCGACGAGCTACGCGACGACTCGCGCAACGTGATCAACGTCGTCTCCGATCTACTCGACTCGGTCGATGTCACCACCACGGGAACGGTCGGTCCGGTAGCCGTCGCACCGGTGGTCGCGGACGCGGTGGCATCCATGCGGATACTCGGCGATGAGCGACAGGTACTCATCGAGAGCGACACCACTGACGCCGAACCCGAGGCGCTCATCCCCGAGGCGAGCCTGCACCGCGCCCTCGTCGCGCTGATCGACAACGCCGTCAAACACTCCCCCGTCGGCCAGGTGGTCACCGTGACGACCGGCGTCGAACGCGCGCACACCGTGATCGCCGTCACCGATCACGGTGCCGGCATCCAGGGCATCCATCCCGATCGAGTCTTCGACCGGTTCGCGCGCTCGTCACTCGCCGTCGACGGCGGGGGCGGCGCGAGCACGGGCTTCGGCATCGGGCTGAGCCTCGTGCAAGACACCCTGGGTCGCTTCGGCGGCACCGTCGAGGTGGCGAGCACCTCCAGCACCGGCACCACCATCACGATGCGCCTGCCGCGACCCAGGCGTTAACGCGTCATCGCGCGGCGGTGCCGGCCGTCTGCCCGCCGGCGCGGTAGCGCACGAGCACAATCACCACGATCGGAGCGATCGTCACCACCACGATCGCGAGCATCATCCATTCGATGTTCGCGGCGACCCACGGGATCGAGCCGAGCAGATACCCGGCCGCGCCGAGCACACCCGCCCAGATGACCGCGCTCGCCGCATTCCACGCAGAGAAGCGCACGTGCGGCATACCCGACATACCCGCGGCGGGTGCGACGTAGGTGCGCACGATCGGAACGAAGCGGGCGAGGACGATCGCGAGCGAGCCCCATCTGAGGAAGAAGCGCCCTGTGTCGGCCAGATAGCGCTCCTTCAGCACACGCGCATCCGGTCGGAACAGACGCGGACCGAATCGGCGCCCGACCACGAAGCCGATCTCGCCGCCGACCAGCGCGGCGACCGCGGCGATGACGGCGGGCACGGCCCAATGCACACCGAGCGCGGCAGCCAGCACTGCACCGGCGAAGACCAGGCTGTCGCCGGGCAGGAACGGGAAGAGCAGCCCGTTTTCGACGACGACGATGAGGGCAATGAGGATCAGCGCGAAGGTGCCGAATCCGCTGAGGGTGTCGATGACGTTCACGCCTCGATCGTGCCCAGACGGGTCTGAGAATCCTCAAAGATCACGCCCGCACGAACAGTGTCACGGTGTGACGGTGGCCACGCGTCCCGCTCACCGGCCGCTATCCCGCCGCCTCGAGGTCGGCCACTCCCCACGAGCCGGGGGTGGCGCCGCTCGCGTACTCGACGACCCACACGCGGTCGATCCCATCGAAGAGGCTGCGCTGCACGGCTTCGGCGACCGTCGAGACGGTGTCGTGCCACGAGACGCCGTCGGCGTAGGCCGTCGTGAGGGTCGGGTCGCTCACCGCGGCGAACGCAGCCGGGTCGGTACTCATCGCGAGACGGGGTCTGCGTGAGGGACGCACGCCGTCGTCGAAGACGATCGCCTCGCCGGGCACGGCATCCGTGCGCCCTGACGTCCAGTAAACGTGCGCTGCCCGTAAGAGGATCCCTTTGCGTGCGCACTGAGCGCGGTTTGAAGCATGATGCTGACGTTGGTGGGTAGTGCGGAAGGTGCTGGTGAGTCAGGTCTGATTTGGTCTTGCGCCCTTCATCCCGCCTCGGTCGCGCGAGGAGGGCGACGGCTCGGTGTCGATGATCGATGGTGGCAAGTGGACGGATACTCGCCAGAGCCCTTGCCCGTCGGGGCCGATCGTGGCTGAGCCGCCGAGTTCCTCGGCGCGGGCGTGGATCGATGCCGCGCCGATCCCCGGTCGGGCCGGCGCCGATCGGCCGTCATCTGGCGCGCTGGCCTTGTCGCCGCCGTGGGTGTCCTCGGTGATCGGGTTCTGGACGACGATGTGGAGGGCGCCGTCGGGGGTGAGGGTGGCGCAGGCCTGGACGGGCGAGCCGGGTCCGTGGTGGTCGGCGTTGGTCAGGGCCTCGCTCACAATGCGATAGACCGCGACTTGTCCGGCAGCGGTGAGAACAGGGGGCGGGTCGGGCACGTCGAGGTCGGCTCCGACGCGGTCGGCGCGGCGTGCCAATGCGCCCCAGAGGCCGCGCTCCTGAAGTTCGATCGGCCGCAGCCCGTCGACCACCCGCCGAACTTCCTCGAGCGCGGTCCGCAGGTCAGCCTGCACGACCTCGAGTTGGGCATCGACCTCGTCGGGGTGCGAGCGCAGCAGGTTACGCGCGGCATCCGCACGGAATGCCGCTCCGGTCAGCAGAGGCCCGAGTCCGTCGTGGAGATCGCGGTGGAGGGCCACGCGCCCCCGCTCGCGTGATTCCACAGTGGCGGCGCGGGCGTCACGGAGCTGCTCCGAAAGGTCTGCCTGACGCGACAGCAACGCGAGCGGTAGCGCGACGAGCTCGAGCGCGGCACGATCGTCGGCGTGCAGCGCCTTCTCGCCGGGGCGGAGGGCCACGCGCAGGGCGAGCGAACCGTCGGGGGTGACGGGCACCTCAACCTCCCGGCCGCCTGCCTGTCCGCGCCGCACGGTGGCGACCGACTTGTTGTCGACGATCAGCGTCAGCCCGGGGAGGCGCAGCAGTGCAGCGGTCTCGGCGACGGCTGCGGCAACGCCTGCTTCGGATCCGTCGTGCCGTTGCCGGACGCGGCGTGCGGTGCCGGCCGGATCGTCACGCCCTCCGTACAGGGTGCGACCGACGGTGCGGCGAAGCAGTCCGACGACCGGTTGAAAGAGCAGTGCGATCCCGATCGCCGCGACAGTCTGCACGGTCCGTTCCACGCTCTGCGGCACCAGCAGGGAGACGACGGCAACGGCCCCCGCGTAGATGGCGACGACGATGATGATCGCTGCCGAGTAGACGAGAACGGTCGACTGATCGACGAGGATGAGCGCGAATGCCGTCACGTTCAGCAGCGACCCGAGAGCAGCGAAGACGACGGCGCCGGCGGGGACGACCTCGGCGGGGGCGAAGAACGCGGGGATGGCGGTCAGGATGCCGACCAGCTGGAGCACGGCGATCGTCAGGCACGCGCGTGAACGTCCGCGCCAAGCCGGGATGAGGAGAACGAGCGTCGTTACGGCGATCCCGATCGACAGAATCGCCGCCGCGATCGGTAGAACGATCGAGCCTGAGGAGTCCGGTGCGATGTCGAGGGCAGGTGCGGTGCCCAGCACGCTCAGGATCGTGGCGAGCACAAGGCCCACGCGGCGGGCGATCATCGGCCGAGCCCACCCTCGCGGGCCATCACGATCGCTTCAGCCCGTGTCGCGATGCCGAGCTTGAGGAAGATCGCAGAAATGTGATTGCCGACGGTCTTCGCCGCGATCCCGAGCCGCTCGCCGATCGCATGATTGGGCGCACCACGTGCGATGAGGTCGAGCACCTCCCGTTCCCGTGCCGTGAGCTGAGGGAACGGATCGGCCGCGGACCGGCGGAGCGACCCGCCCAGCACGCGCGCGGCGACCTCGGGTGAAAGCACGGCGCCGCCGGCAGCCACGGTGCGCACGGCACGATCGATCTCGTCGGGTTGAGCGCCTTTCAGCAAATACCCCCGCGCTCCGGCCGCGAGAGCATCCGCGATCTCCTCGTCCTCGTCGAACATCGTGAGGATGATCACGGCAACGCCAGGGAGATCAGCCGTCAGGCGTCGCGTGGTCTCCACCCCATCCAGCACCGGCATCCGCAGGTCCACGATCGCGACATCCGGGCGCGTCACCAGCGCCTCCCGGCACGCGGCAGCGCCATCGCCAGCCTCCGCCACCACCTCGACACCCTCGAGCGTGCTCAGCAGCGCAGCCAGCCCACCACGGACGACGGGATGGTCGTCCGCGACCAGGACACGAATCGCGGCGTCTGACATGGACACATTCTGCCGCTGACCGCGCCCCGCATCTGGGGTTCAGCCCCCAGACGTGCCGGGCACGATTTCCCGGACCGTGCCCACGTCCCGGGGGACGGACCCCGCGCCCAGGGCGACGCGGGGACGAGATCGTGAGTCATAGCCGGACATGCCGGCACCCCATCGAGAGGAGTTCGTCATGACCGCAATCACCGCATCCCCTCCGCTGCGCCGAGCCGTGCCGCTTCGCATCGGCCTCGTGCTCGCCACACTGCTCGCCGTAGCCGGAGCCGTTCCCGCACTGATGATCGGACTCGTCGGAAGCGCCTGGGACCCGATCGTCATCATCATCGCCGTGCTCTCAGGTGGCGTCGCCCTCGGAACCCTCGCGCTCGTCGCGTTCGCCTGGAACGGCCGGCGCGGACCCTGTATTGCGATCATCGCCCTGCAAATCGTGTCCATTCTGCCCGCGCTTCCCGCGTTCCTGCTCCCCGCCGAGGAGACCGGCCCTGGCGCGGTCATCGGTGCGGTGATCGGCATCGCCCTCGCCCTCGCTGCGTGCGCACTCATCATCGTGGGGATGCGCCGCGCCGAATAGCCGACCGGTGGCCGGGTCGCGCGCATAGTTGACCCGGCCACCGCGCGCTCGCGGCGACGACGCACCAGTCCAGACACTCGGCCCGTCACAACTGATCGGCTTACGGCACGGCGGTATGGTCAAGCGGATTTCCGGGTGATGCCGGCCGTAGGTGATCATGCAGGCCTCGACTCCTACCCGGGCGTCACCGCCTTTGTCCCTCACCTGCGTTGAGCCCGCATAGGGTTGGCTACGTGGACCAGGTCATCCTCATGTGCGGTCCGGCGGGATCGGGGAAGTCGACCTACGCGCGTGGCCTGGAGGCCCGGGGCTATGTCAGGGTCTCGTTCGACGGCGAGGCGTGGGCCCTCGGGCACCGGACCCACCCGATCGGCGACGACGCGCGCCAGGTCGTCAACGGAACGCTCCAGGACAAGCTCGTCGACTGTGTGAAGCAGGGGAAGGGCGTCGTCGTGGACTCCTCGTTCTGGTCCCGTGCCTCGCGCGATGAGTTCAGGCGGCTCTGCGCCCCCCTCGGCGTCGTCCCGGTCGTCTACTACCTGGACACCAGGCGGTCGATCCTCCTGGACAGGTTGGCCCAGCGCGAGAACTCCGGCCCGGACGACATCGCTGTGTCGCGCGAGCGAGCGATCGCGTACATCGACGGGTTCGAGACGCCCACACCTGAAGAAGGCCCACTCAGGATCGTCCACGTGACAAGCCCGATGTGATCGTGGCTGCGCCCAGACCGGCGCCACGCCCACGCTGGTCGCCCTCCTGACTCGAAGGGGTATCCATTGCGAACGCGACCGCGGGCTCCCGCCGTAGGATCGGTGTCAGGAGGCGACCGATATGGATCCGGTCAAGGCTGGCTGGCGGATGAGCGACCTCGTCGCGTACGACACTGCGACAGCCGACGTGATCGCGAAGATCGCGGATGCCGCCGCGCCAGTCGAGACCCGTTCGATAGCCGAGACGGTCGACGTCATCCGAGCGGAGCTCCGCGCACTCTCAGTCGGAGTAGCGCCGTGACCTTCGACCTCGATCGCACGTTCGAGTCGCTCATCAAGCCCGCGCTCTTCGCGGACAATGGCGCACCCGCAGAGCCGAGCTTGACGCTCCTGGTTGGCGAACCCGGATCGGGCCGCACTCGCGCCGCGTACCGAGACCAGCACGCGCCGGCCCCACGACCCGTGGTTAGCGCAGCTGTGCTCCGCGCATTCCACCCCGACTATCTCGAGCTCGCGAGCAGCCGGCCGTTCGAGCTCGAGGACGCTCTGCGCCCCACCGTCGAACGGTGGATCGCGCAGTCGGTTGGAACAGCGCTCAACGAGCGCCGCTCCGTCGTTCTCGAGAGCGACGCGCTCACTGCGGACACGGCCCGAGGGGCCTCAGCAGCCTTCGCTGGGGTTGGGTTCACGACCGAAGTCGTCGTGATGGCGTCTCGCACTCCCGACAGCTTGCTGACTGCGGCATCCGCGTATCTCAATCAGCGTCGAGAGCGAATCCCCACGCAGCCGACGACGGCCGATGCCCATCGCACGGCCGCTGCGGCGGCGCGAGATCTGACGGCTTCCCTCGAGGCCGACGGGCCCTTCGATCGCGTCCGGGTGCTCAACCCTGGTGGCGTCTCATTGCATGAAGCTGAGCCGCGCCGGCATCCTGAGTCGATCCAGGGGCTGACCGCTGCGTTGGATGCCGAGCGGCACCGCCCCTACTCGTCGATCGAGGGTGTGCAGTGGCTGAGTGAGTTGCGCCGCATCACCGAGTACGCCCGCCAGGCACGCGAGGACGTCGAGCCGGTCCTCGAGACGCTTGCCGAGTTGCACCGTTTGGCGCTGACCACAGTGCTGCCGAGCATGCCGCTGCGCCCGGACTCTGATGCCGCGATTCGGCAGCGCGTTCAACTCGAGCAGGAACTGGGGCGCCTTCAAGAGCAACTGGCGGCGACGCGCAACATCCCGGCACCCCTCGACTTCCCCACGCGGGCCCCGTCGCGCGGACTCGATCGCTGACCATTCCCCGGCATCCTTCCGACATTCAGCTATCTCAGCGGTGGGGGCGGCGCGCAGTGCCGGGTCGTGGAATAGCGCAGGGCCGGAGCGCAGCGGAGGCCCGAGCATATGCCGCGAAAGCCCGGAACGGAGCGCCGCGCCCACCGCTACGATCTCGCGTCCGGAGGAAGCTGCGAGCTATTCGTCGATCATCTCCATGAGCGTCGCGATGAAGGTCTCACGGTTGCTCGTCGGGTCTGCGGCGAGGTCGAGCACAAGCGCACCGAGTTCCGCGCGCTGTGTTCGGCCGAGCGTGGTGAGTGGCTCGAGACACCAGGCGATGTCGTGGTCAGCTTGTGCGGTGGATGCCGGTGAGCCGAAGCGCACGGCGACGAATGCGGCGCGGTAGATGACCGCTTCGACGTCTGCACGATCAACCATGCTCTGATCCTTGCTCTTCTGAGGGTTCATCACGACAGCCCGCGCCGTGCCGACAGCATCGTCGGCGCGGGATCGCCCAATGGCGCCGTCGGTGCGAGCGCCTTCGGCTGGGTCCGCAGCCGGTCGTTGATCGCTGCGGCCACGGCATCCATGCGTGCGTCCTCGTCTGCTCTCGCCATCGCATTGCGCTCTGCTCGTGTCGGTCGGAGTTGCTGCTCGAGGCGTCCCTCGCCGCGAGTCAGCGACTCCGCATAGTGCGCGGCGGCGCGATCTCGCGCGTTCGCACGCTCGAACTGATCGATGAGGTAGCGGGGCGTCCCACGTTCGTTCCGCAGCATGTGAATACCCGCTGGGGGCTCATTCCGGTCGGAGAGATCAGGTACAGCGATGTTCGCGCATGGGTGACCGAGCTCTCGCAACACCGTGGGCCCGCAAACCGTCATCCGCTCCTACGGCATCCTGGCTGCAATCCTCGACACCGCGGTGCGCGATCGTCGCATTGCGGACAATCCGGCCCGTGGCATCCGACTGCCCAAGAAGACGCCGAAGCGGCGGGTATATCTGTCACACGAACAGGTGGAGTTGCTGGCTCATGAGTCGCGCTACCCAGTCTTGGTCTACTTCCTTGCCTACACGGGCATGCGGTGGGGCGAGGTCACAGGGCTGCGTGTGCAAGACGTCGACCTCAGACGCCGGCGCGTGTTCGTCCAGGAGAACGCAGTGCTCGTCGGAAGCAAACTACACGTCGGCACCCCGAAGACGCACGTCTCACGGTCGGTGCCGTTCCCCGACTTTCTCGTCGCCGACGTGCAGGAAGCGATGTCCGGCAAAGGCCAGGAGTCGCCCCTGTTCGGCGACGGCTTCGGTCACATGATCCGACCGAACTCCCAGGACGGATGGTTCGCCGCCGCGGTCAAGCGTTCGATGGCGGCAGACCCCACCTTCGGACGGGTGACTCCTCACGACTTGCGGCACACCGCCGCCAGCCTCTCTGTAAGCGCCGGCGCCAACGTGAAGGCCGTCCAGCGCATGCTCGGCCACGCCTCCGCGGCGATGACCCTTGACACGTACGCAGACCTTTTCGACGACGATCTCGACTAGTCGCCGACGCACTCAGCCGCGCGCGAAGCGCGGCTGTTGCACCCCGCGCATAGACGAAGGGTTCTCTCCGCTCCGCAAGTACGACGTTCGCTGGTGCGCACCGGGCGGATGATCGCTGACGCGGGCTCAGGGGTGCTTGCGAACCGGCTTTTCCCAATTCTTTCCCAAACGGGTGATTTGGGGAATGAACGAAGCCCCGCGATCCCAGTGCTTGCAAGGGATCGCGGGGCTTCGACGATGGCGGTGACGGTGGGATTTGAACCCACGGTAGGGGGTTACCCTACACAACTTTTCGAGAGTTGCACCTTCGGCCGCTCGGACACGTCACCGTCGACCATCCTACGACACGCCGGGGGATGCCGCGAACGCGTGCGAGCGGCGCGGTGACGGCGGCCCCGATGACGGTGTCGGCGCATGGCCGTACCGTGGACCCATGACCGGGCGGATGACCACGCAGCAACGACTCGTCGTCGCGATCGCGGTGCTCGGCTCGTTCGTCGCGTTCCTCGACAGCACGGTCGTGAACGTGGCGCTCCCGGCGATCGCCCGCGAACTCGGCGGCGGCCTGTCCACCCAGCAGTGGACCGTGGATGCCTACCTCGTCACCCTCGGTGCGCTGATCCTTCTCGCGGGAGCGGCGAGCGACGCGTACGGTCGCGTGCTCGTACTGCGGATCGGCCTCATCGGGTTCGCACTCGCCTCGGTCGCCGTCGCCGCCGCGCCGACCATCGAACTGCTCGTCGCGGCGCGGGCGGTGCAGGGCGTCGCGGGCGCGTTCCTCGTGCCGAGCTCGCTCGCGCTGATCACCGCGACGATGCAGGAGCCGGTGCGTTCCCGCGCGATCGGCGTGTGGACGGCGCTGACGACCGGCGCGATGATCGTCGGTCCCCTGCTCGGAGGGATCATCGTCGACCACACCTCGTGGCGCTGGGTCTTCCTCATCAACGTCCTCCCCATCGGCGCGGCGCTCGGGCTGCTCACCCGTCTCGATGTCCCCGAGTCGCGTGGCACGGGCGCCCGCATCGACTGGGGCGGCGCCGCATTGTGCACACTCGGACTCGGGCTCGGCGTGTTCGCCCTCATCGAGCTTCCGAACGGCGGCCCTGCTGCGCCCTGGCTGTGGGCGGCACTGGCCGGAGGCATCCTGCTGCTCGTCGGGTTCGTCGTACGCCAGCGCATCACGGATGCTCCGCTGCTGCCGCTCGATCTGTTCCGCAGTCGGACGTTCGCCGCGGGAAACCTCGCCACGCTGTTCATCTACGCCGCGCTGTCGCTCAACGGGTTCGTCGTCGCGGTCTACCTGCAGCAGGGGGCGGGACTGTCCGCGACTCTCGCGGGTCTCGCGGGACTTCCGACGACGATCCTCGTGATCGCGCTGAGCGCGCGGATCGGGTCGTGGTCGGGCCGCGTCGGCCCCCGCGTGTTCATGACGGTCGGTCCTCTCGTGATGGCGATCGGATGCCTGTTGCTGCTGCTCGTCGGGGCGGACTTCGACTACTGGTGGCAGGTCCTGCCCGCGATGATCACGCTCGGGCTGGGTCTGGCCATCACCGTCGCGCCTCTGACCGCCGCGATCCTCGGGTCGGCCTCGCCGGAGCGGGCCGGCATCGCCTCCGCCGTGAACAACGCCGTCGCCCGCGTGGCCGGCCTGCTCGCCATCGCAGCGCTCGCGGCGATCGCAGGTGGTGCGATCGACCTCGCCGGCTTCCACCGGACCGCGTGGACCACGGCAGCGCTCTTGGTGGCCGGCGCGATCGTCTCCGCCCTGGGAGTGCGAAACCCCGGTCGATCGGCGGCGACCGCACCTCTCGCTGGCGCCGGGACCGGCACACTGTCAGACTGAAGCCATGAGCGCGATCGAGAACTCGAAACTGACCGTCGTCGGCGCGGGAGCGGTGGGATCCTCCGTCGCATACGCCGCCCTGATCCGTGAGTCCGCCCGCCACGTGGCGCTCTACGACATCGCCGCGGAGAAGACCGAGGCGGAGGTCCTCGATCTCGCTCACGGCTCGCAGTTCACGGGCTCGAGCGACGTCACGGGCGGCGCCGACATCAGCGTCGCGGCGGGGTCGCACGTCGTCGTGATCACCGCCGGCGCGAAGCAGAAGCCCGGCCAGACCCGCACCGAGCTGGCGGGCGTCAACGCGGGCATCCTGAAGTCGATGATGCCGCAGCTTCTCGAGGTCGCGCCGGATGCCACCTTCGTCATCGTCACGAACCCGTGCGATGTGCTGACGGTCCTCGCGCAGGAGGTCACCGGCCTCCCGTCGCAGCGGGTCTTCGCCTCCGGCACGGTGCTCGACACGTCGCGCCTGCGCTGGAAGATCG
>Ga0209922_102579_pt1 | contig 15407 bp, 14 predicted proteins | sample ThiBiot_500_biof_FD_183946 | JGI IMG/M metagenome (GOLD analysis project Ga0209922, IMG submission 183946) | Wastewater bioreactor microbial communities from Cape Town, South Africa - Thiocy_expt_500_biof (SPAdes) | ecosystem: Engineered > Bioreactor > Thiocyanate-remediating > Anaerobic-Aerobic ...
ATATTCTACAACTTAGGTGATGGAACATTTTCTAATCAAAGTGTATATGCGGTAGGCGTTCAACCATATGATATAACAACAGGTGACATCAACAATGATGGGTATGCAGATATTATTGTTGGTAATTATCAGTCGAATACTATAAGCTTATTTAAAAGTTATTGTGCTTGAAAAACAATCGATTCTAGTAATCTTTATTTATGGTAACTACATTACTCTCAGTTTAAATAATAGTTCTTGAGAAAAACGATTAATCATCTGTAGTATCATCTAGTTGCGGACGTCTTGTTTCTGCATTAGTCTATAACAAACAAAAACATGAATTTTAAAGCTACTATATACAGGCAATACTTGCAAGATTGTTTTTATTGACGGTCAATTCTCTAGAAGAAAGATAAAATAATAATAGATTTATAAAATAATTAACATAAATTTACATTGGTTCTGATTGATCCGCTGTTGTTTTAGTAAATAAACGTAATAAAAATGTTCCACTGCAATTAGTGTTTTTGGAATTATAATATAGGTTCCAGAAGGAATCATTGATTGTTTGCTGATAGATCGATGTGACGTATATTGACTAATGTAAAATCTTCGATGCTCTTTGATATTCTTATTGATATGAGCAGTATCATGAACCTAAACATTTATTGGAGAATATAATTGTATAATATCAAACGCTATTCGGGTTTTATCGCGTAATATTTGTTGCGTATCTTCTTTATAAAATAATTGAATAACCATTTTACACAGTTGGTTTTCGGCAGAATCATTGCTCCATTTTAATTCAATCAGATATTGAGGATTTGTCTAATATTCTTCTATAGAATAAAAAGATATATGTATTCATACGTTGTTAACAAAGTCGTTTGCAATAGTTCTAGTGACTCTGGTGCACTATGACAAATTTAAATTTCATGAAAACAATCAAAGAAGTCATCGTAAGACATTCAAAATTCTCCATCATGTGCGTGTTGAAATTTAAATCTGCGTCTTTCTTCGACAGACACATCATTCCACAACGGTGAACTATCAAGAAAATCGAATCGAACGTAAAAATAAAACAAAAACAATAAAATTTATTTTTCATTCGACTCGTCGTTGGAAAAGATAGAACATCCTATGAAAAACTTGTTTGTACTTGCTTGTTGTAAAATACATTTAATTTCTTCTGTAAAATTCGGTCGACATAATTTTTCAGTAAGATCAATGATCTCATCAAAGCCACCTGTAAAATCAATTAGAGCTTTCGTTATTTTTCCAGATTCTAATGCATGATATGAACCATATAATCTACACAATGTCATGACTTTCGAGAAAAGTATATTCTTACATATGGTCTGAGCCATTCAATACGATTTAAAATGTTGTTACTATCTTTATCTGTTACGTCGAGTTGTCCCATGGGACTAAGCGAAAGATTAAATGAAAAAAAGAGCAACTTTTATCTTTATTTTTTACAAGCAATAAAATGATAAAATATGTAACTTTATGGCGTATACAAAATCTGTCAATAACTATTCAGAGATTCGACTTTGGCTTGTATTCTTGCAAGATAATCTATAAATGTCAATAAATGAGGATGATCCGGCGGTAGAGATTGACTGCCAATATCTACTGCTTTTTGTGCATGTTCTAAAGCTTTTTTGAAATCGCCTTTAACGACTAAAACTGTTGCTATACTATTATATGTCATTGCCAAGTCAGGATGATTGTTTGGAAGAGATTTTTCTTGTATTTTCAAAGCTTTTTCATAATATTCGATTGCTTTCGAATGCTCTTGTAATGATTGATGATTACTGCCAATATTGGCATAAACAGCTGCGAGATCAGGATGATTGGGTGGAAGTGTTTTTCGTTGAATTTCAAGTGTTTGATTAAAACATTCCAATCCTTCGGCGTATTGTTTTAATGCTCGATGTACAACACCCATATTATTATACGTTGTAACCAATGTTGGATGATTCGATGGAAGAGTTTTTCGTTTGATTTCCAAGGATTTCTTATAGAGATCAAGAGCTTTCTCAAAATTGCCTAATTCTCGTTGAATATCTGCAAGATTATTATAAGTTGCCGATAGCATCGGATGATCAGATGAAAGAGATTCTTCTTGAATTTTCAATGTTCGTTGATAGAATTTATTGGCTACTGTATATTCACCCAATAGTTGATGTACATGTCCGATATTATTGTAAGAAGTACCAATGGTTGGATGATTTTTCGGCAGTGTTTTCTTTCGAATAGCCAAAGCTTTTTCATAGAATTCAAGAGATTCTTTATAATTGCCTAGAGATTGATGTGTAACACCTATATTTGTCAATGTTGTTGCCATTTCTGGATGATTAGATGGAAGTGTTTTCTGTTGAATATCGAGTGCTGTTTGAAAAGCTGCTAGTGCTTGATCAAATTCTGCCATTTGATGTCGAATACCACCGATATTATTATATGTTGTTGCAAACGATGGATGATTTGGTGGAAAATGTTTTCGTTTAACTTCGAGAGATTTTTCTAAATAATTGATACCTTGATTGAAATCACCTAATTCACGATGAATAAGACCAATATTATTGTAAAGAATTGCCAATGATGGATCCATGGATGAATAAATTTTCAATCGAATCTTTAATGCTCTTTCAAAACTAGATAATGCTGCTAGATAATTACCCATGGCACGTTGAAGTTCACCGATATTATTATAACAAATTGCTAATTCTGGATGATCATGTGAATAAACTCTCAGTTTAATTGTTAATGCTTTTTGATAGAATTCTAATGCTGTCTTATATTCTCCTAATAATCCACTCGTTAGTCCAATATTATTATAGGTTGTAGCAAAGGATAAATCCCATGGTTGAAGACTTTGTTGTTTAATATCTAATGTTTTCTTATGTGTCGATAGAGCACTAAAATAATCGCCCATTTGTCGTTGAACTTCACCAATATTATTATACGAAACACTCAATAATCGATGATTTGGCGGTAGAAGTTCTTGCCGAATGCCAATTGATTTTTGATAGAATTGTAATGCTGATGCAAATCTTCCTGTTGCATCATCTAAAATTCCCAATTCATTATAGATATGTGCTAATTTTAAAGCATCATCTTCAGGTGTTAACTCCAATAGAGCAAAATAAATCTCTCTGGCAAGATCATAATCACGAAGAATAATCATTAATTGTGCAAGTTTATCCCAACCGATAGAATATTGTGTTTCTAGTTTTAATAACTGAGTAAGACTACGAATATGTTCATTGTTCGCATCAGTTAGAGTTAAATCTACTTCCCATAAACGATGTTCGAGGTTTTTAATGTTATTTACACGAAAGATACTGTGCATGGAGAAAAGAATACAATTGCTTTTCTCCGATGAGAAACTGACATTTTGAAGGGATGCTAATGGATTTGACGTTTGTTGTGATTCAATTTTCAAACGAAAGAGAATACTAATACCATCTTGTGTACTACAAGTACGACGTGCTGATTCGAGTGATGCATCATAATTCGGATCGGCTAGAAGAAAATTATTGAATGCTACTAGATGACCAATGATATTCTTCATTTTTTCAAATTCTTCTTTCGAAACATGCTGAGTTCGATAAACAACAATCGGCAAATTGTTTTTCTTCATCGTTTTACTATGTATAGTTTCAATTTGTTGATGAAGATCTTTGATAAAAAATCCGAAACGTATGATAGTTTCAATATCTTGCGTTTGAAAAGCTCGAGTAAGCATCGTCGAAACAAAACAATCTCTTGTATACCACCAAATCGGTGTATGTTGTTTGTAATTTTTTTCGAATTCTTTGATTATTTTCAATTGATTTTGATCACCGAAATATTGACTTCGACAAAATCTCCCGAATCCGATCATGGCTTGATGATGATCATATTTCATTTCGAGAATAATCTGTTTCATTAACATTCCATAGACAAACAATTGATTCAATTGTGATAGATCGATTTTAGTAAATATTTGCGAAGGAATAACACTCATTACTAAGGAATTTAATTTAGTATATCGTGAACCACGTTTTAATGTACTATAAACTGAACTCACACGATTGAATATAGCTCGAATTTTTGGTGAATCACAATCAGCAAGTGCTAACCGTTGACCACTAAAAATCAGAACATAAATCGAATGTATGTATGACATGTTTTTCACGTGTGACCAAATCTTGGGAAGAAGTTCACTGGAGACTACGAGTAGCACAGTTTCATTTTGAATAGATGAAAGATATTTCAGGCAATCTTCGGTTTTGGTAAATGTTTGTAGAGACTTAAAACATCGTTGAAGATAATTGATTGAAGTTTGATAAACAGCATCAGTTTTACTAATATCGGCATCGAGCCAAACCACGACGAATTGACTACTGATCGTAATATTTGAATATAAACCTTCCTGAACATTGTCTGTTTGTCCCAAAGGACGAATTCGACGATATAATCGTGAAGTAAGAATGCCCATTGTGGATTAGATCATCTACGCAGATTACTTTATGAAGATTGACAAAAGAAATAGTTGAAGGGCTATGCTTGAAAGTAATGGCAAACAAATGAAACAATGTCCATCATATTTTCGAAGGCGTAGATTTACATTACTTACTATTAAAAAACAACATTACTAATGGAAGAGATGTTTTCTTTTTCTTCCTGCACATTATTCTTGAAAAAAAAACGAGTTAATTAAAAAAATATACTCTTATTTTCATGAGTTCGACATATTAATCATAGATTTTTTTATTGAATAATCAAACGAACCTGCATGGTTTGATTTTATTAATAATTTTTATATATTCGTTTCTATAGTTTTCATTTGAAAAAAAAATAAGAATTTATTAAGTCGACTTTTTTTTACTGTCGGTGCAGACATAAAAATAGTCGTGTACAGTCGTTTCGGATTTAATAAATTGGATTGTATTTCAAATAATGGTATGAATCTAGTATTATATCATATATAATTCTAGGCCGTGAATGGTCTTGTATTTATTTCAGGAAAACGACCATCGGAATAGTATACTTGTAAATTCATATCTAGCTCAAACTTTTAATAACTTAGACCAAAGAGCAAGTGTAGTATCACAAACTCAAGCTAGATTATCGTTAATACCTAACATCCAACAAAGTACAAGGTTATTTGCGTCGAATAACGTAAATAAATCTTTATCCGAGCAGGAACAGAAAACATTATCAAAGTAACTTATATATAATACGATAATAATTCTTTGATCACAGTCATTTTCGTAGGCGGTTTCGAATCAGGTCGATTTTCTCATCGTGCAAACCTTGTTGTTGCGGTTTAACAATTGGTGCACTACTTGCTAGTACTCCCCTTGCTATACTACTCATGTTATGGCTATATAAAGGTAAGCTATTTCAGACTGGATATATTCTATGATTCTACTGATTAAAACAAAAGAAAACAATGAAGTGCATTTTATTAATATGTTCTTCGCTCGTACGTCATAAGATAGAAGTACTTTGTCAAGTAAATAAAATATTCTGTTAATGATAAAAAATATGAAACAATGATGAATAAAATTAATTCTTTCGTTCAAAATTTTATTTTCAAAAATTATTCTAGCGGTAGTAACGTCAACAACAACAACAGTTGTAACAACAGTGACGACAGCAACAACACAGACAACAACAACAGTAACGACAACGACAACAAGTATGACAGTATTTCTATTTTTACTCTGTGTACTAAAAACGATTTTTGATTTATTCAATAGCTCCGTGCAATAGATTTCCAACTTCAAATCTGTATACAGCTGGCGCTTGGTCATATTTTTTAATAACCGCTGATGTGAATGAAGACAATAAACCCGATATTATTACCACAAATGCCGGTCCAGATACAATCGGTATTTATTTCAACAATGGCAGTGGTATATTTGCGCTTCCTATCACTTATTCAACTGACAGTGAACCACAGCATCTGGTAGCAGCTGATGTCAATGGAGACAACAAAGTTGATATCATTGTTGCAAACGTTTGGGGGTACAATATTGGTGTTTTCCTCAATATTGGAAATGGCGCATTTGCTCCTCAAGTAACTTATTCAACAGGCATTAATCCGCGATCTGTAGCAGCAGCCGATGTCAATGGAGACAGTAAAATTGATATCATTGTTGCAAACGAGCTTTCAAATAATGTTGGTGTTTTCCTCAACAATGGTATTGGCACATTTGCTCCTCAAGCAACTTATTCCACAGGCAGTAACAGTGGCCCATATTCAGTGACAACAGCTGATATTGATGGAGACAGCAAAATCGATATTATTGTCGCAAACTCTGGTTCAAACGATGTTGGTGTTCTCTTCAATAATGGTAATGGCGCATTTGCTTCTCAAGTAACTTATTCAGCAGGCATTAATCCGCGATCTTTAGCAGCAGCCGATGTCAATGGAGACAGTAAAATCGATATCATTGTTGCAAACGTTGGTTCAAACAATGTTGGTGTTTTCCTCAATAATGGAAATGGCGCATTTGCTTCTCAAGTGACTTATTCGACTGGCAGTAATCCGCAATCTGTAGCAGCAACCGATGTCAATGGAGACAGTAAAATCGATATCATTGTTGCAAACTATAATTCAAACAATGTTGGTGTTCTCCTCAATAATGGTAATGGCGCATTTGCTTCTCAAGTAACTTATTCAACTGGTGGGACTCAACCTTATTGGGTGACCGCAGCTGATGTCAATGCAGACAACAGAGTTGACATCATTGTCATGAACACCATTCCAAATAATGTTGGTGTTTTGTTATCTGCTTGTATTTGATACTTAAATTTAAGTATTAACAAAATCATATTGTTATTAATTCAAGTAGAAATGCGTAGCCGTCTACTTGAATCAATTCTAAAAGATAAAAAGAGAAATTTAAGAAAAGCGTTAATAATTATCCATAACATCTCTTTCACATATTCTCATTGAGAGAAAGAAAGAAAAACAAGCAGACAGCAACTTCATCAAAAGTAATTTTGCTAAAAACATGAATTTCTCAATAATTAAAAAACCAGATTACAGTATTATTGCTCCCCTATCGATGGCTTTTTCTATTACTGCTATTACAATATACATCTTAATTCTTATTTTATCTAGAAAACGATTGTATACAGTTAGTCGTTTATTAACTTGTAATACATGTTTAAGTTCAATATTATATTGTATTACTCAATGTGTGAATTATACTTATCTTTTAATATTAACATGGATTACTGATGATCAACTATGTCGATGGCGTGCCTATTTTTCATATATGTCTCTAGTTGCAGTTATCTATTCCTATGTTATGCAAATTATATCGAGATTTTTTTTTATTAATCTATATTCGAAATATCGTTGGTTAGTTTCATTCAAAGCACATGTCATTTTAATTTCCTTCGGATGGATTGTAATATTAATGCTAGCATCACCATCAATTTTAACCAAGGATGTCTATTTTCGTCCAGGCGAACTTTGTTGGGTGCCATCAGATAAGATACTGCATTCTTATTATATTATTGTTGCATATTATATTCTACCAATTCTATTGATTATTAGTTTGAGTATTGCTATAATTATTCAAATTTATTCTTATCGAAAATCGACAACTATACAACCCAATAAGAAAAGAAAAGATCGTGATTCAGAAATTTTTCGTAATATAATGATATCATTTAGTGTTTACTTTCTTGGTGGTATTCCCTATATGATTTATTCATTTACGAATAGTGCTTTCTTTTATTCACTTGGCGTTGTTTCTGTTACATTTTTTGTTAATATAGAAATATTAGTTACCGCTTATCTTGATCGTGAAATTCGAAATATAGTTAAAAATCATTTTAGACAAACAAACACTCGAGTTTTTCCAATGACAGTTAATGCCGAAGTCTTTGTTCGTTGATGTTATTTTCTATCAAATTCAAATCGTTGAATTCGATTATTTTCAGAATCGGCAATATAAAGATTATTGTGAGCATCAAATGATAAACCTATCGGACCACGCAACTGATTTGATTCGTTTCCACGACGATTTCCACCGACAATAACATAACCATTTCGAAATTCTGATGGCCAACGCATTATTTGATGGTTTCTGTAAGCAGCTACATAAACATTACCAATTTTACTCACAAATAATCCTTGCGGATAAAATAATTGGTTTGACCTATGTCCATTATCGTACCCACCAGCAACAATAATACCGTGTTTGGCATCTTTGAACCATTTCATTACACGATGATTACCACTATCTGAGACATAAACAGTATCATTTTGATCGACGAAGATAAATGTCGGATGATTGAGTTGATTAAATAGGTCACCATCTCCATTTCCACCCGCAACAATGATTCCTTTGTTTTCATCTTTTTTCCATTTTTTTACTACATGTCTCTTTATATCAGCAATAAACAAATCTCCATTTTTAGACATTTGTAATCCACCACATTTCGTATCTTCAATAATAATTTGTATGAATTGTTGAGTTGTTAATGACCATCGAACAACTCTTCGGTTTCCCCAATCACAAATAATCAAAGAGTTGTTATTTTGATCGATGATTACATCAGCAGGAAAAGATAATTGATCGATTCTATTTCCTTCACCATTTCCTCCTGCAATAATTTGTCCACTGTTTTCACCAAATTTCCATTGAACAATACGATGATTGAAACTATCAGCAATATAAATAGATTGTCCTTTACCATCAATATGAATTCCTTGAGGATTGTAGAGCTGATTTAGTCCATTTCCTTGCCCGTTTCCACCTGCAATTGTAATTGCATGTTGTTTCCATTTGACTGTTGATTCCGCTCTCAATCGATGAAAATCAAGCGTCTGTTGAAGTTGAGAACGGTGAAAATCAGCTAATGTATGTTGATATTGATCTTGATCTTGAAGAAAACAAGTTATACAGAAATTGAATTTTGTTGTTTTACCTGGTTTATTCGCCTTATGATTTCTGTATAATAATAGAATACAAAGTAAAATCTTGAGTATCACAATAAAACAAAAGTAATTGCACACCGTTTCACATTTAAATTTAGTTTTCGGTTTCGCATTAACTGAAATCAAGTTTAGTGGCACAGTTTGTTCATTATTATTTGCCATTTATAAACAAACCGTATGAATATGTTCGTACTGCACAAAAAAAAACCGTTAGAACGAATGAAATGATATATACTTTTGCGCTTGCTTTTATCTTTATCAATTAGACTTATTTCTTTTCCCATTGATAAAAAAACAAATACGTACACATGCTTATGATGATGTAATGGGAGAATGAAGAGAACGAACTATATCTTTTTCTCTATAACGGCATTTCTTCGTTCTCCTACTATGGGAATAATCCCCTACGATCGTGTGTTTTTTCCTTCGTATGACTGTATATAAGCGTGGCAAGCGAACATCCTAAGTTTATATTTTATCTTTCAAAAGTTTCTAACCAAAAATTACAACTCCAGTCGTTCTTTTTCAATTCAATCATTATTGTTTTCCATTCAATGAAATGAAATACATTTTGTACAATTGCAGGTTTTCCCGTTTGGAAGTTTATCATTGATAGATTGGTTGCAGGAGTAACACCCTTCAATGAAGCCATTTGCGAGGCAGGACAACTGCCATCGTTTCTCGCAATGATATATGTTGAATAATGACCTATTGCTGTCACTTGTTCTAATACGGATATGCCTTCATCAATTGATACATTATACCAACTCCATCGGTTCGATGCAATTTCAATAAGTAGTGCACCTACACCGAATTTACCAATTAATTGTTGTGCACCTTGTAATGTTCGAATTTCGAAACCTTCGACATCAATTTTCAATACGGATACAGATTGAAAAATGAGATCATCCAAAGGATAAACATGAATAATGTTTGAATTATTGACTAATTGAGATTGAACAGAATCTAATCGAGTAAGTCCTGCACCTGATAATATTGTCCATTGCTGATACTGATTCCCTACACCAAATGGATAAAGAGTTACTCGATTACTGAATTGTGGATTAAGACGAATTGATTCTTGTATAACAATCCAATAATCTAGTAAGATTTCAAAAATGCAAACACTGTAATTCAAAGATGCAGCATAAAAACCATATGTTCCATGATTTCCACCTGCATCAATCATTAAATGTGCAGTTCGATCTTCTAGTAAATATCGTCCAAGTAAACCAAAATTCACTGCATCAGCAGTAATCCATGATGATAAAACATTACTTTGAGTATTCGAAGCCAGTTGAAATTGTGGATAAGTTGGACTAGTAAGATTACTTTTGATAATCTTTTCTTTTGGATATTGTTTAATCATTTGAATTTTATCAGAAATCCATTTATTTGTTTCAGAAATTTTTTCACAATACTGTATTGCTAATGATTCACTACGAGATACAATCATTTCATTCGTTGCCACATTATTTGCTCGTATTTTAGATATAACACTCTCAACAACTTTTCCAAAACCAGTTATACTAACAAGATATGATTTCATATCATTTATTGAAAGTGCAAATATTAATTTATCTTCAGGCAATTTCCAGCTAACAATCGATCCAGGTGTCATAATTCGAATGATATTATCACAAAAATCCTTATTCGATCGTTTTTCAGTCATAAATTCAAACGCAAATGTTGGAATATTGTCTAACAACAGTGGTTCGCTCACATAGATAATACGAAATTGTTCATCAATAGTTGATAAAATAAATAAATGTGGCCGATAGAATCGTTGACATTTTTGACAAGAAATTGTTGTACGAGCAATACCAACATAATAATTACTATTACGAAATCGAACAAGTTGTGTTCCGCCTCGTAAACTACTAATTTGATTCGTAGTTTGATTTTTCAGAATAAAATGACATGATCCTTGTTCAGTTGAACATTGTAAAATCTTGAGAGGATTGTAAGAATAAATAAAATATAATTCATTATCTTTTATAAATGGACTCCAGTTTTTTACTACGTTAAGTAGTGAATGATCAGAAATTGTCAATGGTATTTGACGATGATTGAAAATATCATAGAACCAAATTTTTCGTTTTTTATCGATATCAATCATATTAAAACTAATCAAGATTTGATTATTTTCGTTAACAATAATGCGTGGATCTTCTGGTCCAAGACAACATTCATTAACTTCCGGTGTACTAATATTAAGAATAGAAGGAAATTGAAGAATTTCCCCATTTGCTAAACTCATACTATAAGTGGTTGGTTGATAATCATTTGTTAATACTTGAGCATAGAGATAACTTCGATCAGGATTACAAGCTGAAAGACAAGTAACTTTCGAATACCATACACGAGTAAAAACGAATATGAGCGATTCGTTCTTTGCAATTTGAATATTAACTGCTGCAGCTGACATTGCACCATAATGGTTAATCTGTTCGAGATTATTTTTAGTAAATAGTTGAAGATCAGGTGAAATATCTGCTTCGATCTTGATTTTTATCAATGCATTCAAATTTTCTACATCGATCGTGTTTTGTGAATTTTCAACAGTCACAAATCGACGAGATTTTGGTAAGGAAAACCCCGTGAATATTACGATCAATAATATTGTTAAAATGAAGAGAATTCGAAAAAATAAATGATGAAATCGTCGAACCATCTAAAATATATGTATTGCCCAAATGAATAAAAAAAAAGAACAGAACGAATAGCACAAACGTATCAGTGACAAGCACACGGAAGTGTTATGTATACTTGAATACGATACAGAAGGTTCTTTGACAAGATTAAGAGGAAAGAAAAAAAGTCATTTTACGACCTTTTTTTGAAAATGTATACTGCATTTATTATGCTCATTTTGTGCCTAAAGCAAATATTTACGATTAAAGCAGAAAAATCATTGACGTATTAGCAATGATATACTGTCAGTATCATATATATGATCATTCCTATTGAAAGTAATGAATTGTTATTGCGTTGTGAAATACGAAGGTTTTCTTTGGTATAAAAATATGTAATTTATGGATTTCATCAATAAAGCCTTAGGCATGTCTCATCAAACAATTTCATAATAAATATTGCACAAGGAGAGATGTTGTGATTTGCACTGAGAAATATTACGCTTTCGAATGGTGTCGCAAAGAAAAGTAAGTTGAATGTGAGAAAAAAAATGCGAACATTCTTATCGATCGTGTTTGCTCTAACTATATATATAGACTCCAAACTCAGATATTCCAAAACAACGACGAAATAAAATTATCCATATATCGTGTCGATCATCAAGTAGGATTACCGATGTTAAACATGACCGAACTCGAGGAAAGTCAAGAAATACATCCATTGACAAAAGAACCGTAACTTCCGTTACTGTTACTAAACTTCATCGATCTGATCATTTTTCTGCACAAACACATGATCATGATGATCGAAATTCCAATGCTTGGAGTGATTCCAAACTTCAAAAATCGACCGATCGTCATGGTATGACAAAATATCATCATCGAAATCGAAAAATTAAAAAATATAAACCGATCATCATATCTACAATCGTACTTTCACTTCTCTTAATCATCATAACTATCGTGTTTGTTTTCTTACTTAAATCACAATCAAAAACAAAGAAAACACCAAGTAAACATAGTTCAATCTCCTACATATTTTATTTTTAATATACATATTATAGTTACAGCACCTATTCTTCGTTGGAATTCAACAGGTACAACTGTCGCTGGTACTTCTGAAAGTCCAGGTAATTCAAGTAATCAACTTGATACGCCGTTGGATGTCATATTCGATTACGAAAATAATCTTTACGTTGCTGATTATTTGAATCATCGAGTTCAAAAGTATCGGCTAGGTACTACGACTGGTCAAACAATAGCTGGAACGGGAATTCTCGGTTCATCTCCATCTCAATTAAATAAACCGATACGATTAGTACTTGACTCAAATCGAAATCTTTACGTATCTGATGCAAACAATCATCGAATACAATTTTGGCCGTATGGCGCTATGAATGCTACAACAGTAGCTGGCATATCAAGTAAAATATAATGACTTCTGTTATTTATTACGACGAATAAAATTTATTTTACAATATTTTATAGATTCTCCTGGTAATTCCAGTAATCGATTGAATTTTCCCTATGGTCTTGTTCTTCATCCAACATCTGGTACACTTTATATTGCTGATTTTTATAATCATCGTGTCATGTCCTATGCACCTGGTAGTCTCTCAGGTACATTAGTATTCGGTGGTCGTGGTGCAGGTACATCTAACGAACAATTATATTCTCCTATCGGTTTACACATGGATTTGTTGACAAACAATCTTGTCGTTGCTAATTACGGTGTTCATAATATCGTTCAATTTACATTAGGTCAAAGTAATTGGACTATTGCTGCAGGTAATGCAAATGGATCCGCTGGTGTGTCATCAATAGGTCTTAATAGGCCGATGGAAGCTACTTTTGATTCCATGAATAATATGTATGTAGCTGATCGAGATAATAATCGTATTCAATTCTATCAAATTGGACAATTGAATGGTACAACTATTGCAGGAATGACTGGTGTAAATGATAGTACTGCTACGAAACTTAGTTGGCCTAGATCTGTTCGACTTGACAGTCAACTGAATCTGTACGTAGCCGATTCGAATAATCATCGAATTCAAAAATTTTTACGTTATTAATTCAAGACTAATGACGATCTAAGGTTTACAATATAAAAATTGATGCAACTATTCGTTGTTATTATAGAAAGACAATCAAACAATGAATTTATTTTGTAGAACAAGAATAGAAGCAAAAAAAATGTTTTTTTTCCTTTTTTTTAATTTGACAACAGGTTAGTTCATGTTAAGTGACGCACTAACTTCTAGATAGCCAATGTATGGTCTTTGATTTCGTTTGCCAACCTTGAGATTTACTCGTTTGCATTTTTCAAATTTGTTTTCCACCGATTCAGTGAAATTTTCGACGGCCTCTTTTTTGGTTTCGATTCGAAGAGCAAGCCAAATTGCGATGTTGACTTGTTCTAATGAGGGCAAATTTTCAAATATTTGGTTCCATACATCGATATTTAACCAACTGTCTACATGGAAACAGTCGATACCTCCGATTTTTATTGTAACTAATGAAGGTAGAGCAGATAGCAATTTTGCAAGTGAATGCAATGACCAAATTTTGAATTGAATATTTAAATGTTTGATATGATATTGAGGAGTTGACAATAAAGCCATTGAACTAAACAACGAAGGTCCAGCGAATCTCATTTTGAGTGATGATTTTTTACGCCAAGCACAAAACTTTGGATTCGAATAATCTGCCAATAGAATAAATCGTTGAAGAGAAGAATGACTTAAAGCACAGTCAATAGCTTCATTATCAGTTGAAGTTGATTTATAACCAATTGATACCAATTCAAAATTGATCAATTGAGATAATTTCGAAATCTAAATAAACACACAACATACTAAACATCCAATGCATTCAGTTTTCAATTTTCTAACCTCCTTGATCATTATGAGACAGTTATCTTTCCAATCATGTTTATAAGCAATGATAAGTGATCTTAGATTAATAAATGTACCAATTGGAATAATAACTTGTTTAATATGAGCCGAGATAACTTGTTCAGGAGAATATTGATCCGGAAGCGAAGACATTTCATGATCAAACTGCATATGAATTTGATGATGTCGATCGAATATACATGATGTTATGAACGAATTAAGATTTGAAAAGGATTGAAGAATCTCTTTTACATTAAAATATCCAAATATATGTTTGTACGTACATGTCCTCATGTAAACTAAGCAAGAACTCTGCACTTTTATCGATATTATACTGGAAAACATTAGAAATGGAGTTTCCATTAAAGTGATATATCACTTCAGAGTTCTTCAGAAGAGAAAACGTATTAAATATATAAAAAACATTGAACTTCATTTGGTAAATACCATTTGGTTATTATATATCACAACAGTTCGGACTCTTTGATATCTGATGACGTGCCTAAAATTCTTATTGATCACATTTCTTCTTTATAACAATCAACTTCACAAAATATAAAATCAATCACCATGTTTGTAAACATGACTTGTTTTCCATTTCTTTCTGCCATTACAATCAATATTCACAAATGCCAAATAGTTTGCTTAGGCGCAACTTCTTGTTATGCTGCAACTTATCATCATTTAACTTTTCTATGCGAGTTATATAGTGATGATACGTTGTATTACAATGCAAACATGTCAACTGACTCATATTCTACATCCATGATTGGCATGACTGGAACACGAATACCACTAAGTAAATTACAAATACAGCATCTTCTCAAAAAAAAATTTCCTTGTTAATTATATAGAAAATGAAACGTCAATAACAACAACTTCTACATCTACAGTTGTAACTACAAGTAATAAATTACTATTGTTCACTTCAATGTTTATATT
>Ga0209922_102602_pt1 | contig 15301 bp, 10 predicted proteins | sample ThiBiot_500_biof_FD_183946 | JGI IMG/M metagenome (GOLD analysis project Ga0209922, IMG submission 183946) | Wastewater bioreactor microbial communities from Cape Town, South Africa - Thiocy_expt_500_biof (SPAdes) | ecosystem: Engineered > Bioreactor > Thiocyanate-remediating > Anaerobic-Aerobic ...
GATTTGTCATCGTCAATGTTATTCATTGCGCTTTGTCATGCATGGATTCTGCACAATATACTCCTATTCTCGTCTTTTCTTCTTTTTTTTCATCGTTATGCAAATTTACAGTTGAATGATCATACTGTCGAGAGAAAAAAAAACTTAATCATAATTTCTTTTTTTCTCTCTATTCATTCGAATATACGATTACCTTGAGCGGATAAATATACCTGACAAAAAACAAGGATGAGGAAAAAAAGATAGCGAGAGAGAGAATAAGAGAGAGAAAGAGAGAGAAACTGTATGTATTACCTGATTAGATTCAAAAAATAATACAAAGCTTTTTCTCCTTCGTATTAGATTATTAGAATCGATGAAAACAAGTTGAGATATATTTTTTCTTCTCTTCGTACGAGAGAAGATAAACAAATCGGAGTTTCTTTGTTGTTTTATGATTCGATTATAATGTTGATACAGTTTCTGTTTTTAGATCGACGAGTGTGTAAGAAACTAAACACTCAATTATGGTAAATCCACTAGCCGCTGCTCTCGGTCCAGTAGGTGGCCTTGCAGCGTGTGCCTGCTGCTTACTTATCGCCGCCATTTGGGGTCTTTTTGCCACCACAATTGCTCTTGCCGTCTATACAAGTAAACAAAGACTTTGGCTTCGATCGTTGTTTTTTAAAACGTTTTTTTTTTCTTTGCAGAGGATTGGAGAGATGCTATCCGTGGCGATGATGATGATGACAATGGAGCTGTACAGATGCTTTTAAGTCACAGTCTTCTTATCGGAGTTCTCTGCATGTACGGTTACATGGCACTTCGACGAGCCATCCGTTCAGCTTAAAAAAAACAACCTCAAAAATACTTTAAATAGCGAATACAATAAGTGATATCAAGTAACAACACACCATTCAATAGTTCTTTTTTTTTGCAAACACCACGATTATAAACAATTTCTGATGATGATGATGATGTGCTTTATTTTTTTTTCTCAAATGTTCTTTTTTTCTTTTCATTCTGCGTTTTAATTAAAAGCCCGTTGTGTAAAATCAAGATCGATATATTTCAGCTAATTACACAAAGCTAAGCTCGTCTTTCTCTCTAGCGCACGCATTCACCTGTGCATTGTTTGCAAACAAAGAAAATGAATACGCTAAACAGAAATCGAATCATTAGATAAACAAAAAAGTAATGATGAAAAGTCACCAAATTGTAGCTTACGAAAGAATTGAAATGGAAATCTCGTGATGGAAAATTAGCATCTTAAATTTGAACTCAATTGAATTGATATCGTATGTCATAATAAATATTTGTCATCAAAAGGAGAAAAAAGATCGCGTGCGTTCATTCTCATTCGTTAATTACAGCTTCTGTTTTCTAATGTATTGTACATTATGATGCGGTGATTTTTCTTCTTAACATTTTCGATTTTATGAAGGTTATCGCTTGAGGCAGGCATGCATTTGAGTGAACAAGAAGTATACATCTGTATTGATGACCACACCCATTCTTAAATGCTACTCGTCATCTAACTGCCACACACTTGTGATAAATCATAAAACTATCTTTTCTTGCCTTTTTTTATAGACAAATTAACTATCGAGTAAAACAAGTTCATATCTGTATCGATTTACATTATTAAGCATGATAATCGCGTGCCAACTGACAAGTATCTAAGATAGATGAAGTTCATCTGAAGAGGAAAATGTTTCGTATGTCAATAAGTTTTTCCACTCTTTTTTTTATCAATAGAAATTTCTTAACGAAATCTAAATGACAAACAAAGACAACAGCATTTGGTGTGAATAACATGCGTGTTAATACGAATCTCTAAGGACTGAAAATGAAACGCGCACGCAGGCGAAACCGATTAGCAATTGTGATGATCAATGAGAGAAAAAAAAGAGAACCTATTGTTTCTGTGAACTTGTCATTAGGGAACTTTGGAGAAGAGCGATCGAACTAATTACCAGACTGCTCATTCGTCTGGTTAACATATTTGTCAAGTCATGTTTTACATCGGACAATGTCCCCTTTGCACTCAGGTGTTCAATCTCCCTCTCTCTCTCGCTCTCGCTCTCTTTCTTTTTCTCCGTCATCCATTGGTCGAATCGAGAACGAGAGCGAAGAGAGAATAAGTCTATAATTTTCAAGATCAAATGTAGAAATAAAGAAAGGAGAGCAGATGAACAAATTTGTAGTTGCTTGATTAAATTGTTCGTTCAATCGGCATAGAAAAATCTCTCGAACTATCTTCATTTTATATTTCAAAAAGAGAAAAAAAAACCGACCGCCTTATTTCGACATACCGTGAACGTAAGTTCTTTCTGTTTTTTTTTTCGTTTCATCATCCGTCTGTTGTTCTGAGAGAATAGTTCGTGTTTAATCAATCGATGTCATATGCTTTTATTTGTCTTTGCTTGTTTTATCAGAATCAGATTTCTTTGTGTTCAATACCTATTGATAAATAAACAATGTTTTTCCTCTTCTAATTGAAATTCAACTATAAATATTGTTCTTTCGATATTCAATCAAAATTTCAATCTCCGTGCGCTTGATGAGATTTTTTCTTCTTCTTCTTCTTCTTCTGCGACTATTGAACAATATCTAAATTGACATTAGTCTTCTATCGTCGATAAAAGTGCTCTTTGAACTACTCGAATAGTTTATGTATGTCACTTGAAATTCTTAAGTTGAATCTACGTTCTTTTTTTCTTCTTCTTCTATTGAAATATATATATATAATTGTTTTAATCCGTCAATTGTATATGAGAATGTCTAAACAAATGAGCGAACGAACGTATATACACACTCGGAAATTGACTGATGGAATAAAAAGCTCTTTTAATCGATCGATCACATTAGTTGTTGAAAGATGAATGTCTCAAGGTTGGAGTTCATAGTTTATTTCTTCTCTCCTTAACGCTATCTTGTTGAAAGATAAGATTTACATGGAATGAGAAAAAAAAGAAGAAAACATTCAGTTCTGTTCCGTTCAGCGACATATCAATTTGCATATGAGTAGTTTAGTTTGCTGTCTTACACTTGTTTCGACTAGGTTAGACTTGTGAATATCCCACTGAATATTCATTAGACACAGACAGGATAAGACGATAAAGTGACAAAAACAAAATTTGACGGCACGCGTGTCTTCGATTGAATTTCTCGTCTTATGAAATAAAGTCAAGTCATTCGATATATTTTCTTCTAGATGAATAATATCATATTGATTCTTTCTATTTTCGTCTCACTTAATCACTGTCAAACCATTAAACAACTTCCTGAACTTTCCATTCTTGAAGAATTACCTATCGGCTCAACAGTTACTTCTCTTACCGACAAAATTCCTAATTTAGATCAATCAATTGAATACGATCTTGTTTCGCCATTATCATCCGATCTCGATCTATTCTCCATTGATCATCAAAATCACCTACTTAAAGTCAAACATCGAATCGATTACGAATATCTTTGCACGAAAAAAGCTCATTGCACAATCTCAGTTAGCATTGCACGATCGAATGACGACACGATCGATGTTTATATTCTTCCTATTCGAATAAAAAATGTCAACGATAATCCGATTCGATTTACTGTCAATCGAACGGTGATCGAAATCGATGAGAACGATGAACATTGGCAAGAGAAAACCTATGCTCTGCCTCGTGCGATCGACGACGATGGCGATGAAATAACTTATTCACTCTATTTACAAAATTGGAATAAACCCGACGGATTATTTCACTTCAATGAACGAAATTTAACATTACAACCATTGAAAAAATTCGATCGAGAAGAGCAAAATATCTATGTTCTACGTTTGATTGCACATAATCATAACGACGTATCGACAGATATAATTATTCTCATTCGAGATTTAAATGACAATCGACCGACATGCGAACAGAATCTATCGGTATTTGTCATTTCAAATTTATCGAATGTATCCACATTTCATTTGAATGCAACTGATCTCGACGAAGGTGACAATGGCAAATTAGAGTATCGTTTTATTGAAAACTATTCAGGTTTTACTATTGATCATCATAATGGACAAATTAAATTCCATTTTAAACAATGGACACATCGAAATCATTCGATTCTTACCGTTAATATAACTGATCACGGTCGACCGGTTCGTTTATCAACTCAATGTTTTATTCAAATACAAATTCATTCACTTTATCACATCGATTTTCAATCAAAAATTGCATCGAAAAATCAAAGTGAATTCGTGATGAAAATTGACGATCCTCGATCGAATTTCGGTCGATTGAATATCATCGATCGACAGAATAATCAAACATGTATCGATTGTTTTATTCGATTGAATTTTTCAATCGAAAATCTTCTCAATTTCAATCCGAATACATTAGAATTCTCATTGAATTTCGATTCATTGATATTGAAACGAATTCTAACAAATTACGCAATTATTAATGAACATTTTTTGTTAACAATTCATCTTGAAATTCAAAATCAATACAATCCAATGATTATTTCGAAGGAAACTTTTCATTTCAAATTATATTTTAATAAACTTCAGTTTTTAACTCATTCGAATATTTATTTTCTTCGAATCAATGAAAATCTTCAAATTAACGAGAAAATCTCAATTGCAAATACTTATCATTCATGTTTAACTAATCCATCGAAAACATCATTCAATCTAATCGATTCAACAAACACATTCGACTATGATAATAAATTGAATTTAATCGTGAAGAAAACACTCAATCGAAAGCAAATCGATCATTATCATTTAAATCTCAAAGAAAAACAAACGAACAATTCAACAGTTTCGTGTTCAATCGAATTTTTCGTCTACATATTCGATCCGTATTCACTCGATGCAGTTTATCCTTATTTTCAACGAGCATTTTACGTTCTTTCGAGTTCAGATCTTTCGAAATTCTCTCTTCCATCACTCCCACCTCATGTCAAATACATATCTTCAGTTCCTGATCTCATCACACTCAATCCCAACAATGCATCGATAATTATTCGTTCGTCATCGTTGTACTCATCGTATTATTACGATTTTTCGATCGAAGCTCGAGACTTTCGAATTCCATCGTTGAGTAGTTCGATACCCATTCGAATATTCTTCGGTCGAAATCAATATCTACCTCGATTGTTAGTCAATTCGACGCAGGAAATTCGAGAAATCGATTCATCGAATTATCTCTTTCAAATTCAAGCATTCGATCCCGATATTCTATTGAACAATCAAATGAATTTAAATCCACCAGCTATCGAATATGAAATCGTCGATTCCGAACAGATCGAAATCGAAAAATATACCGGACGAATATTTCTCAAAGATGTCAATCTGTCGAAAGTTAATTTCACGTTAATTATTAAAGATTTCGGTCAACCGAAACGACTTATTCTTCAAGAGAATTTTCTCTTCTATCTCAAACAAAAATCTCGATTCATACCATTCTCATTTCTCGTCCTCTGTTCGTTTATATTAATCATTCTCATTCTTCTCAGTATTCTTGTTTTACTTATTCATTGTTGTTGTTGTCGTCAAACACGATCGAAATCACTTGAAAAACCAACGTGGAAGAATATTTCACCGACAACACCCGACACACGTCTCATCGATCATGAATATATGACATCAACGACATTACCACGAATATCTCCGGTCTATTCGTATGAATTTACTTCGGACTATCAAAAACGCTTGTCGATCAACGATGTCAATCGATATCTCGAACGATTCGAAAAGATTTACAATGATTCGTCGTCGTTTCATCAACCGATGGGTTCGGTTGTTTAATAAACTTTATTTTATGTACAAATTTCAATTCAGATAAAAAAACACAGAAGACTTATTTCTAAAAACAAAGAAATTTTGATTAATAAAAAATATTTGTGTTTGCTAGTAATCGAACGAACCTTTTTCTTCTTGACACGTTTGCGTTTTTTCTTCATTTTCACACTTAATTTTAAAATATCAGCGAAGACGAATTGATCGATTTTCTCACTCACATTGATTCGAATTTTTTTCAATTTATCTTTGAAAACAAACAAATTATCCTCAATTTAAACAAATGAACTATCGTTTACTCTCTTTTCGAGCTTTGAGAGCTTCTAAAACTAAATTTCCGCCGACATGTCCGATGACGTTCTCATCAAGATCGAGTTCTTCCAAATCTTCGGAGATTTCAATTAATCTTGCGAATGCCTCGATTACATTCTGAATAATATTCAAGCCATTCGGTTGGAGACAATCGATTTCATTATCGAATAGATGAATTTTATTAACGATCGGTCCGAATGGTGGAATATCTTCGAGTGAGATTTTCTTCTTCTTCTTCTTTTTTTCTATTCAACAAAAAAGAAAGAAATTTGATACGAGGTAAGAAGGAAATAGTTTCACGGACTTTTTTTCTTCTTTTTCGGTTCGGCGGGAGGTTCCGGTGGAAGACCTTGTTTCTCACGAAGTTCAGCTAAATATTCATGGTATTTATTAGTGAATTGAAAAGAGAGAGAGAGTGAGAAAAGGAACCTTCTTGAGCTTTGAGTTCTTCTTCAGCTCGAAGTTTTGCTTGTTTATCAGCTAGAAATCCTTCGCAATCGGTCAGAAGTAATTTGATGAGATCAAGAGCACCTTGACAACCGAGTCGATTGCCATCGAGATAGATTTCTCTAATTAAAACAAACGATGTTGTTAAAAATGAAAGAGAAAAAAATTACGAAATTGCTGTTTGAACTAAAAGACGACCGATTGGTTCGCCACATACAGAACTAAGATCACAATAGGTAAGAGATAAACGAGTAATACCACGATTTCCCATTAGATTCGAACACAGTAGTAGACATCCTTCATCGCCAAATCTGAATTGAATATGAATTCAAATCGAATTTGAGAAATTATCTTACTCGTTATAATCGAGATTTAAGATTCGTAATGAACGACAGATATTAAACGATCTATTTTAATCAAAAACAAAGTCTGAGATTTGAAAACAAGATTATCATAGATCAAGAAATACAAAGAAAGTCTTGATAATGGATCCGGTTGAATTAAACAATCACGTAATGACAAAACTTGAATAGGTGCTATCAGTTCTTTTAAAAAAATTCCCTAGAAAACGAAAGGATCGTTTGACTGATAATTAGTTTCTGAAATCATTCGTACTAGTTCGATACAATCTAGTAAACCCATGAAAATGTCCCATACGGATATTTCTTTGATTGTATTGATCTTTTGAGAGATTAAAGTACGAATTAATGGACGAACATATGTTTGTGGCTATTCGAAAAAAAGAAAATGATGATTTTTTTGTATAGAAATTTGAGAGATTAACTATTGGAACTGGTTCGGAGATTGTAGTTGAATGATCGTCGGTTAATTCAACTGGTCTCACCGGTTTCAATGGAATTGGTCGAAGAAATATCTGAAATCATTTTCGATTGACTTTTCATTTCATGACTTAACTTTATTTACTTTCGTTAGATTTTCTCCTTCTTCGATCAATCCTCGTATTGACCTAGTTACTTCCGTACACGATATACTATCTTGTTCATTGCTATATCGCTCGTATAATTTCAAAAATCGACGTAATGATTGAGCATTCTCTTCGATTGCTGCCGCATCTTTCTTTTTCGATTTTTTCTTTTTACCGTTTGCCATTTGCCAGTCAATGGAAGTGAAATCTATATCAAACGAAAACAGGGTTTTCTACCATTCAAATCATCGGTTACCATAGTAACACCTCCGTACACCCAACTATCTATGCACTTCCATCGATGAATTCGTTCTTAAATCTCGATTTTTCTATCAAATTTCGTGTTTATATTGAATCTAAACAATCGTTTAATATGAAGTATCGAGAAAAAAAACGAAGTCAATGTGTAAACAAATCGACAGGTGCATGGGTAAAACCTGGATTCCCGTTCGTTGAATTAAACCAACGAATGATTTGCCGAAGAAGAAAAAAACAAGTACAGAAGTCTATTTTCTCCTAATTTCGGATAATAAGAACAACAACTCAAGTCAATGGGTTTCGGCGATCTTCGATCACGTGACGGTCTTCTCTTGCTCAATTTATTTCTTACCGATAAATCGTACATACAAGGGTTTGAATAACAAAATGAAAAGAGTTTTCTGTTGAATTGGACCTGTCAATTTGATAGATATCGGCCATCACAAGGTGACGTTGTTGTTTTCGAAGCCGTCAAGCAATCGCCTCCTTCAGATCTTCCAAATGCCCTTCGATGGTACAAACATATCGCTTCATTTAGCGAACCCGAACGTCAACAGTATGTTGAGTGACTATTTTCAGGAATGATTGTTCGTTATTGATTAGATTCGAAGGCGAACGTCAATCGATTGATCATTACGGTCGTCATCCCGGTCAAGAAAAACTAGAAAAATATGAATTCAAATCAATTTCTGTGAATCCATATGCAACCCACCAAAAACCATCGACAAATACTACAAAAGACGATGAAGATTTGGATTTATTTGGAGACGAAGATGAAGAAGAAAGCGAAAAAACTAAACAACTTCTCGCTGCTTATGCAGAGAAAAAAGCCAAGAGTAATAAATCCGAAAATCGAACTGAATTGAATTCTCTTTCTGTTTTTCCAGAGCCTGCAATTGTCGCTAAAAGTACCATCGTACTTGATGTACGTATATTTTTCTGCAATACTGTTTGATGATTTATTGGTTTATTTAGATCAAACCATGGGATGATGAAACAAATCTGCAAGAACTCGAGAGTAATGTTCGTTCGATTGAAATCGATGGTTTACTCTGGGGTGCTTGTAAGTTTATGTCGACGAAAGAATAAAATCAAAATGAATTCTCATCATTTAGCTCGTCTTGTTCCACTTGCTTATACAATAAAAAAACTTCAAATAACTTGTGTCGTCGAAGATGACAAAGTACGAATCTTCGTTTCGAAATTTCAACAAAGAAAAACTTCTTATTTAGGTTGGAACTGATCTTCTCGAAGAACGTATCATGGCCTTTGAAGACCATGTTCAGTCCGTTGATATTGCATCTTTTCAAAAAATCTAATTCTTTCTCTTTTTTAAATAAATATAATCACGCATAGCATTTATTTTTATCATAGATCTGTATTTTTTATTTCGCTTTTTAGATGGCTGCTGCAATAGAAACGAAACTTTATGTAACGAATTTTCCTAGTTCAGCTACTCGACAACAACTACAACAATTCTTCTCACGTTTTGGTCGAGTACAGGAATGTGCGAGTATGTTTTCGATTTCTACGTGAAACTTTCTCGTTCTCATTGATCGATTTTTAGTTATGTGGAATTCATACGCATTTGTTCATTATGCAACAATGGAAGAAGGTAAACAAATAAACAATCCATTGATTTTTAAATCAAAATCAATCTCTTGTAGCTCGTCGAGCACTTGAACAATCGAATGGTGCCATGTTTCTTAATCGAAAACTTATTGTGCAATTATCTACATCTCGTTTTCGACCTCAACCAAAAGAAACAAATCATTCACCAACACCGAAACAATTAATGATTATGTCGAATTACTCGCATATAAGCAACAATGGAGGAGGATCAAACATCAATCAATCACATCAGCAGCAGCAGCAGTCAAATACGATTTCTCAACAATATCCGAATGGTAGAAAAAAAAATTAAAATACGAGTTCGAATTCAATTTTGTTTTCGTTTTAGAATTGAATTATGATTTCATAACTCGTTCATCACCGATATTAGAAGAAACTCATCTCTATTCAAATCCGTATCATCCTCCATACTCAAATTTACCAATCGAAAGAATAACATCATCGTCATCATCGTTAACAAGCAATAAAATGCATTCGAAAAGCTCAAAAACTGGTTCGATTCTCTTTGTTTCTTAATCTCATTGATCATAATCTCATTTCAGATCTCGCTATGAATGGTGATCTACCGAAATTATATTGCACAAATCTACCTGATAATTGTCAAACGACAGATTTACAACGTTTATTTTCTTCGTTTGGTCATGTTATTGATTGTGTTATTCTTTGGGATTATTATGCATTTATAACTTTTCAAACATTTCACGAAGCTGAACGAGCTTTACGAACACTTCATGGTTACACATGGAAAGATCGACGTTTAATCGTCGAATGGTCACGTGCATCCGGTCGACGACAACAACAACAACAGCAGCAGCAGCAGCAACGATCGCCGAACCTTTCGACATCAGAATTGTCGACGCCATCATCGCCTCGATCTCGTCAATCGACTATGGGTTCCAACGGACAGATGTATCAAAATCTCGCGATGATGTCACTTCTTCAACAACAACAACAAATGCCGTTCAATGGCTACGTAAATTCCGATGAAAACCATCTCGATCTTTCGCCATTTATCGACTCGAATTCGACGTCAATCTTTTCGCCATCGTCCGATCTTCCGACGCCTTCATCGCCGATATCGAATTCGAACATCTATCAACCATCGGATATCATCACTCTTCTCGAACCAATCAAATCGAACGGTAAAACACAAGACAATTCAGTTATCAACGAAATCACGAATACTCGATCGACAATGCCGAATTTTCAATCGACATGTTCGTCAGCTGCAGCTGTCACAGAAAATTTTCTCGCGTCGTTATTCAATTCATTCGAACCGTTCAATAAATTTCATTCAACTGACGAACAAACATCGCGTTATAATACGCTTCTTTCGACTTCATCGTTGTTGACAACAGCGCCCGATTACAATCATCCATCGATGTCCTACGGTCATAATTCGGCATGGAATTAACAATTCGTCTGTTTTTCACCGGTGTTTGCTTCTTTCTAGTCGCACTTTCTCTCTTTCGCGTTCGGCAACTACGATTTTTCTTAGAAAAAAAACCAGCAACTAGCCAAGATGTACTTCGATTCAGTTTTGTGTTTTCTAACTCTAGTTTAGTTGTGTGTGTGTGTGTGTGTTTTAAAAACAACCGTTTTCTTTCTCTTTTTGTTTTCTTTTCTCCTCAGGTTTTGTTATTTTGAAAATCATTCATGACACTTTCTCATACATCTATCGATTGTTTGCTATCATAAAACAACAACACACTCCTATTTGAACAGTTTTTCTCTTCCTCATTGTTAAACGGATCTTGTTGTGTTTTTTTTCTCTCTCACACACACATACATATTTGCTTCTTTTATTTCTCTTCGTACACCAGCATGTTGGTTCTTTATTTTTCTATCATTTGTGGATTTCAACCGAGATTTTCTTCTGTTGAACATGTTAAACGATTTGTACTCCGGTTAAAGGAGATATATTAAGCATAACGAATAAAAAACGTCACGAAAAACACAACTACTAGCGACTTCGAATACGATTGGATTGAACAGTTGACTTTGTCTATTAAGAATGAATAATCTTCTGTCAAGAAACGTGTTTGTATACATACCATTCCTACTCATTTCTTTTCAAATGCGTTCGTGCAATGATGTTTAAGTTGAAGAATCTCGATGAATACGTGAATGTTTTTTGTTGTATTCATCATTAACAGTTTATTACACAACAGACGTACATCTTTCTAACGTTATGTTTGGCAATTAATTGACGACGTGCCTTTTTTTGTTCTTTCTTTTTCTTATTTATTGATAAAAAGACCGAGGTAGAGAAGAAGACGAATGGTTAGGCAAATTTTCAAAATAAAAATAGAAGAAGAAGAATCGATTAGATTGTTGTTTTTCTTCTCTTATCGAACAAGGAGTTACTGGCATTCAACAGGTAAAATTAGTGTTGATAGTCAATAGAACGAGAGAAACGCGAACGAACGAGAGAGAGAGAAACGAGCATAATCCGTCTTTATTTGCGCTGTCTACCTTTTGCTCTTTATTCATGGATTTGTCATTATTTTAATCAACAGAGGAAAAAAGGTCGTTGTTGTTTTCTAGATCGTACACTTTGTTATTGTTTTTTATTTCATCGTATATTCATGGAATCAATTAATCCTCAAGTACCATCAGTAGCATTATTTGTTACGGTACATTTGCTCACGCACCTCTTGTTTTCGATTGACTTCGTTTTTTTAATTTTAGCGATCCGAAATCGATTTTTCTCATCGTTCGCCGAATCCAATCTGTCAACGATGGTTCATGGTTTTATATCTCAAATCCGAAGCCAAAGAACTTGCATTGACAGTAAAAACCGACTTTCTTTTTTTAATAATGCAAAAAAAAACAAAATTCATATTTGATCTGTCAATAAGGTTTATCCTGTTAATATGAAAAATCCGGAACAAGAATTTAAAAAAGCTTATAATTCCAATCCACCTGTCGTCGTTTTTCATGAAACCGACGATAAAAGCTGTCAAGTTGTTCTCACGGATAATCGTGATATTGAAGCTGAAATCAGTAAACGTTTTCCTGTTATGAATATGAATTCATTGAAAGAAGCCGAAGATGTTTGTTCAAATGTTTATATTAAATTTCATCCATATTTGAAATGTTCACATGGTGATCCACAAGAACAATTGAAATTACGTAGTTTATTGACTGAATTCAAACGTATCAACGATTACTTAGAAGAAACAGGCACGAAATTCTTATCGGGAAATGAAATGACATTCGTTGATTGCGACATCATGCCTAAAATACAACATATACGTGTAGCTGGTAAATACTATAAAAATTTCGATATTCCTTTGGAATTAAATGCCTTGTGGACTTATATGGAACGTTGCTATCAAACAAAAGCCTTTCAAGAATCTTGCCCATTCGATCAAGATATTTTAATGCACTACGAAGGCAAAGTTGCAGCGAATAGTAAACCATTTGGCAAAGCACCGACTTTACAACAGCCAACAATGACACTCACTATTCCTGCTAATGAATAAACAAATTACAATCGAACTCTTTCTTTCTTTCTTTTTTGTTCTTCAATATTAATCTCTCTCTCTCTCTCTCGTCTTGTTCTATCTTGTGAATGTATTTCTCTAGCAAAAGCAATTCTCTTCTTCGTCTTCTTTTTTTTACGAAAAAAAAAGTTCATTTGGAGAATATTCAATCTATTCTTAATAAAATCTTTTTTGTTTGTTTCAAATGACAATAAAATATGTTTACAAATACAAAAAAGCTAATAACAACGAGAAAATTTGAAAAGAAAAAAAGGTAAAATTTGAAGGTGCATAAGATGTAGCTTTTCGTTGAACGTCAATATGCGTTTTATGAAATTTAATCGGTGTTAATGTTGTTGGCGGATGTTTACGTTCTTGACAGGGTCGTTGACAAATTGGTATTGTTGAACAATTTAAATAATTTTCTAATTCATAAACATGAATCGGCATATGCAAATGGCCGTTCAATTGTTGAGAATCTTTTGCATGAGCAAGTGTTTCATTGGTAACTAAACATAATTGATTCGGTTTTAATAAACGATTGATTTCTTTGGATTTGTCACGTTTGTATTGATAGATCGAAACTAATTGACAATTACATGTTAATTTAATATGACTATCGGTTTTAATATCGAGATTTGGATGAGTTAATAAAAGACAATTATCAATGGGAAGAAGATGATTGGCATGAGGAATATTCAAATGTAATTTTTCGAAATTTTCTATTCCACAAAATGCATTCTTATCGATTGATTCGAGAGGATTGCCGGTTAATGTTAAGACTCGAAGTTTCGGCACATATTCGAATGTATACTCGTGAATATGTTCGAGAGTATTCGATGAAATATCGAGTTGATCGATTGTTTTCGATTGTAGACCATCGATGGATTTCAATTGATTATTAGTTAAATCGAGATATTTTAATTTTTTCAAGTTTTTTATTGAACGAATTAATGGTTGATTGCGAAAGATTTGAGGTAAATACATAAGAATTAATCGTTCGAGTGACGAAAGACCTTCGATTGGTAGAAGACTTGTTTGACGTGTATTGACTAATTTCAAATAAGTTAAATGTCGACCAAGAGGAGATGTTAAATTCTCATATCGATAATTATCGAGATAGATATTCATTAATTCGAGACGATGAATTTGAGGTAATTGATGAAGAAGATATTCGAGATTGAGCTTTTTATCATGTTTATGTATTTGATGATAATGAACATTTTTTAATGTCAATGATTTAAGATGTCGAAATGAATCAGCATAGAAAATTTCTTGGAAATTGCCGTTACTTGTTAATAATGAATTGATTGTTGAATTTTCGATGGCAAATTTTTCGAGATGATTGATTTTCGAAAATGATTCTTCATTTAAACCGATTAGATTACAATGTCGAAAACGAAGTGTATTTATATTTAAATCGGCAAATGTTTTATCACCGACTTGTAAATCTTGAGAACAAAATTCTAATTCAATCGATTGATAGAATATATTCGGCAGAAAATGTGGTACATATGAATGACCAGAACATTTCAATGATAAATATGTTGTACCATTCTGTATGTAATCGTCACACTCACATTGCTGATTCGATGGTAGATTCTCATTGGGATAATATTGAGCACAGAACGATGATTGACATTGAATGAATGTTAAATTGAATAAGAAAATAAAGATAATGTAATACATGATTTGAAAATACATCTGAAAGGAATATAAAAAAAAAAAGAAAACATAATATGAAGAGAATTTGTTTATATGTCATGTTGAGATAAGACGAGAAATGATAGATGGATCGTTTATGTTGAGAGGAATTGTCTGATTATCTTGAGTTGAACTTTAAATCGATGAGCTGAGAAATTCAATGGAAAGAAAACAAACATATCCTCGAGTGTGTTTTTCAATCGGAAATATCGATCAAATAGGTTTTTCATCATTTAATCGGACGAGAAAATCACAAATGTTTCTCTTCTCTTTTCTTTTCTTTTCGATCTTGATCCGAATACCTACGGTTGATTGCCAAGCTATCCTATTACCGTTCGCGAGCTCACGTTTACATACGTACGCATAATATGCGACGTGATGCAAAGGAGAGAGAGAGAAATTCTCGTTCGATCACATACCGGAACTGTTGATCGATTCTTTTTTTGTATGTGTACGTAACTATTCAGTCGATCTCGTTTTTTCTTTAGTTGGTTAGAGGGCACCATAGCAAGCACTCGAATAATAGGGTAGTTGTGGCTATTCTCTCTCGTCTTATTCTTCTGGTAATCAGCTTGGCGTCATCGAGGCTATTTTTCCTCTTCATTCTCTTTCGATCGTTTTCTTTTTGGCTTTCATTATTTGCCCTGAAATTAAAGGAGAGAGAGAGAAAAAACGGGATGGAAAGAGAGAAAAAACGCCAAGTTGCGGAAATACACGACCGTTGGTCAATAGAATATCTATTTCAAATCGTCAACTGAACATTTGATAGGT
>Ga0209922_102608_pt1 | contig 15291 bp, 5 predicted proteins | sample ThiBiot_500_biof_FD_183946 | JGI IMG/M metagenome (GOLD analysis project Ga0209922, IMG submission 183946) | Wastewater bioreactor microbial communities from Cape Town, South Africa - Thiocy_expt_500_biof (SPAdes) | ecosystem: Engineered > Bioreactor > Thiocyanate-remediating > Anaerobic-Aerobic ...
GAGATCAAGGTGCACAATACTTGGGTGAAGCATTGGGACATAATACAGTGAGATCATCACTTCTTCATGTTTTCCTCATCATCTCATTCTTCTCTCTTTTATACAGACACTCGCTACACTCAACCTTTACCACAATCAAATCGGAGATCAAGGTGCACACTATTTGGGTGAAGCATTGCGACAAAATACAGTGAGATCATCACTCCTTCATGTTTTTACCATCATCTCATTCCTGTCTCTTTCATACAGATACTCACTACACTCGACCTTTACGACAATCATATCAGAGATCAAGGTGCACAATACTTGGGTGAAGCATTGGGACATAATACAGTGAGATCATCACTTCTTCATGTTTTCCTCATCATCTCATTCTTCTCTCTTTTATACAGACACTCGCTACACTCAACCTTAATGGCAATCAAATCGGAGATCAAGGTGCACACTATTTGGGTGAAGCATTGCGACAAAATATAGTGAGATCATTACTCCTTCATGTTTTTACCATCATCTCATTCCTGCCTCTTTCATACAGACACTCACTAAACTCAACCTTTACAACAATCAAATCGGAGCTCAAGGTGCGCAATATTTCGAGCACCTGAAGAAGACAAACAGCCATGTCACGGTGTTGTGGTGATTCAAGAGTAGATTTCAATTTTCTGGTTTAAGATTGATTACGAATAGGTGGAACTTGAGGGATATTCATAATTATGCTCTTGTGTGCGTTTGTTGCATTTCATCGTAATAAATGACAATATTAATATTTTTGGTATAGATTGCTTGATTAATTTGAAATTGTTTGGAAGTTACATTCACTTTGATTGCATGAGATGAAAATGGCTTGTAGTCGTCATTTTGTCTATTTATTTTATTCATTAAATTTTGAAGAAAAGAGTGTTTCTGTGAAATTTAATTGAAATTGTATTTTAGAAATAGTGAACGTATCGTAGATAGACGATATCTAGTGTGTAGGAAGTGGGATATGAAAATGTTTGCACATTATGTATTATTTAAAGTTTTGATTTGTTATCCGAATTATTAGATTCGAATTTGAGAAAACGTATGATTAACGCGTAAAAAGTTCTTAAAACTGAGAAAATATTGAGATTTCAGTGTTTGAGCACGAAACACTCGTGAGAATAGATCGAAGTATCGATAAAGAGAATAAATACTTTTAATACCACTATTATGGTTATTATTCCGATGTATTTGAATTCACACTCGTATTTCGCGTTGAAATGTAAATAGCTGGTCTGCGCAATCGCTTTTGCATTAAAAGTGTGAAACAGGAACTGATTGGGAAGTTTGGAAAATACTAATTAAGACGGAGTTTCAAATTGATGTGTAGAACTAATTTATTTTGTTAGTATGTTAATCGAATGTTGACTGTAAATGAAAATTAAGTTATAAAATAGGTTTAGATCACTGAAATAGATACATTAGTTATCGAATTATGTCTGTAATGTTGGTAATTCTGGAATGCTAGTAACACCTGTAACAGCAGTTCGATTTCTGATATTACCTATATCTTTTATGTGAGTGACGTCTGTGAGAAGGGGATCCAAATTTTCTACCATTATACTTTTACACTCCCTTTCTGTTCGTATTTCACAAAATCTTGGTTTAAACATGTCATATTAGCTTCACGACTGATCTTTTGAGCCTGCAGCTGATAAACCCCCTCCCAAAATAAAAGACCCTCCCGAAATAGAAGACCTCCGTATATTAGAAGACCTGGATCACCATTAGGATTCAAAAATCAACTTCTTCGATTTTTTCTCTATGATGAAAAATCAAGTTTTCTGTTGTCTACAGGTGTTTTTTCTTGTCGGTGTATGATGCTGATGAATATGAATTAGTTCAACTTAGCACTTATTTACGTGTTGATTCGGATGCCGACGATGGAGACGACGAGGAGGAGGACAATGAGAAAGAAAACGAACTTTCATCGACCACATTAGCTTCATATTCGCACTCAGATAATTCAACCGATATTATCTATGCAACAGCTGCTGCTGCTGATACTACTACTCGATCAGGTCGTAATTCACTAACTAAAGTAAAGAGAAAACAATGGACGATTCGAGAAAAGCTCAAAGCAATTTCGACTTTCAACGATAACAACAACAAATATCAAACTTGCAAGATTTACGGATGTACACCTAATCAATTGAGACAGTGGTTGTCAGTCGAAGATCAGTTAAAAATCATTTCCAAAGAAAAATTAGGTTTGTTAGTTCAACATGAATTGGTTTTAAATAAACTTCAATGGATTATTATTAAAAAATTCACATTTTAGGAATGAAAAAGTTGAAATATAAAGATCTTGATTCTCGTCTTCTGGCCTAGTTTCGAGAACGTAGATCTCCTCCAGCTGAATCATCGAATTCTTCGACACCACCAGAGAAATTCCGTCGTGAAAAAGTGACATTTCGACGGTTGCAACGTCAAGGTGAAAGAATCTCAGATGAACTACTTCATAATCGTCGTTCATCGAAATGGTACCGGCGTTTTATGAAGAGGCACATCGCCTCGCTTATTCTTTCTATACATTCATTCGTCGTTCAAGTACATGGGCTCCGTCAAGGGGACCAATGGGATGTTTCACACCGAAAGATGTTTTTAATTTCGACGAGAGTCCTTTGGCATCGTTTGGTGATCAAACGAAAAGATCCATTAATTATGTTAACATATCCAATGACATATCAGGAAATCTTCCAAGCAAAGTAATATAGCTTTTGTGTTATATGATGGTTCGAATTTGATTTTCTTGTAGAGATTTGCTACTGTTATTCTTACAGTTTCTGCTGAAGATAATGATCGTCTTAGTCCAACATTATTATTTAAAGGACAAGGTCGAATAAGTCCATTAGAACGACAACAATATGCAAAAGGAATAAACGTGATATTCACTTCAAAGGCGGTGATAAACAAACCATCAATGGACCAATATATTCACTGTTGGTACCAGCAGGTAGATCAATGCGGTTTATTTTTTAATAATTTTTTCTTCCATTCAAGGTCAAAGATGGTAATCCAAAGTTGTTAATTATGGATTTCGCAACGACTCATTTAAACGAAGATAGTATTCGTCGATTGAGAGAAAAAAGTGTAGTAGTGAGCATTGTTCCCGGCGTTGCAACAATGTATTTAGTGTTTTTAAACAACACTATTATGATGTTGCTGAAGAATGGCTCGATATTAACGGTCCTCGAAATAAACTGAAGTTATCATCGGCACAATCACGTATCTTATATACACGTTTAACAAAGTCTGCGTGGTTACGTACATTATCAAGCATCGATCTCAAGGCGGCTTTCCATGATATTGCTTATACATGGTTTGATGAATCACCAATTTACCCACGTGCTTTAAGCGGATTTTGTTTTGATCCTTCTTCTCTTAATCAATGTTTTTCTACAGATATTAGTGATGAAAACAGTAATCGAATTCAACGTGAAGCAAATGCTGCTAGAGAAGAGTTTACCAAGAAAATCAGCGACAGCAGTAGAATGACATAAACGAATCTCAAACAGTTCTAGAAATGATCATTTGTAGTTTTGATTTAATTTATGGCATGAAATTTACCTTTTCGAAATATTTGTTATAAACTTTTTTGTACTATTCGTTTAAAATAAATATAATAAGATGAAAAACCATCGAAATTTCAAATGTTTTCGAATTTTCTTTAAAGGAAAACATATTAGAAAACCCATCTAAATACAAGACCCCGGGTGTTTTATTTTGGGAGGGGGTTTACATTAATATTCAGAGGCTTAAATTTTAAAGACAGAAATTTTCTATACATATTTGAATGATTGCGATATGTCAATGATAAAGCAAAATGAGATCTTGATATCAGACTTTCAAACGAAGGATTCGATAGCCGTGAAAATGACTATTAGTATGTGAAAGTTTTCAGAAAAGTCAATAGTAAAGTAGACCTTTATAGGTTCTACTTGAACTTAAAGGTTTGTGTGTAAAGTTGTTAGCTTGACAGCTAAATTCTTACCGTTCCTATCATAAAATTATGAATACTGCCTTTTTTATATTTCGTCTATCTCTCGTTGTTCAATTATCATTTATAACATAATTTACGATAGATATATTATACATGTACATTTTCTATCCATAGAATATCTGCGTTCAATATAAGAGTTTTATGTCGATCAGGTCAAATTTTATTATTATACGAAACATTATCGTTCTCTTCCTGTAATAACAAGATAAAATTTTTATTGACGATTAATTAGGAAAATGTGTTATTGGATATAAATCATATGTCTGCTCTTAATTTAGATAATGCGCTATGAGAGAAAAGTGGATCTTCGAAATCATTAATCATTTTTTGAGCAATCGAAATTAGAATCCTACGGGAACGATATTGAAAATGTCACGTTTCCGAAAATATTCTATCTTTTCATATATTTTAATTGATGTATTCAAAAGTAGATTCTTTTTGAATATCTTCTTTCATGTTTATTTTGTAGTAAAAACGAGAAGTAAAAAAATATAATGAATACATGCGTTCATTTATTGATTGTTAGCAATATTTTCTTTTTCTACGAGTGAGGATGAAAGTGTTTTGAATGCTCAGTAAACTAGATTTCTTTCAGAAAACAGTTGAGCGCTACTTGTTTTTATACTTACAAGTTTATTAGTGTTATAGTCATATTTCTCATTCGAAATCAATTATTGATCATCTGTTTCATTAAGATTTTCATTTCAAATAAATCTTCTATTATCAACAAGTTTTGTTTTTCTGTTTTAAGCGAAACTAACGCTTGACCTAAACGAATCACTTCGTCTGATTTTAAATTAAATTCACAAGTAAAAACATAGAAAAGAAAAAGACTCGTTAGTTAGTTTGTTTGTTTTAATCATCGACATATTGATCATGAATTGTAATAGAATGTAAGTAGAGTACTTGCAAAATCCGTATTTCAATTCGTTAATGACGTTTTCAACAACTGTCTTTTATCATTCTCCTAAACTCGATGTTAGAAAAGCGATTCAGTAAATAACTACGACTAGCTAAGATTAGGCACGAGACTAATCGAATATTTGTTAATAATTTTCAAATCATTCGACAAAACAACAATCTCCAATCTATTCTTCAACAAATCAATTCATAATACTCCTAGAAGTCAAAGTTTTTGTGAAACAACTAAACAAATTGAATATTCTTGTTGAAGATATTTCATGTGAGTTCATAATGATCTAAATCGGTTGTATTCTCACTTGAAAAGCATAAATATTGTTTGTTCGCTTATTGGTTATCAAATCTCATCAACACGTAATTCTACACAGTTAATCGATTCAATTCATTAAATGATCTCTTTTACAACTTGTTTTCTATCTTTTTCTTAGTTTATTTCATACTGATTATCTTCTCTATTCAGCTATTGCAACTTCACCAGTTAAAACTACAGATAAATTTCTTATTCATGTTTTTCTTACTCATTTTTTCTCTATTACTCATAGTACAGTAGGTGTAAAGATAGATTGACTTGAGATTATTTCATCTATATTTTTACTAGATATTCAGTGTTTTAGAATAAAATATTATGTAGATTGTTCGGCATACATTTTATCCATTAAAATTACTTTTCTTCAAATGAGAAATAAGTAGTTTATTAACCAAAATAGTTTTTTCAGCACGACTAGCAACATCTTAAATATATTTTCTTTCCTTGTACAGATGTGCATATCGAATGAATATACCAGAAAACAAAAATGAATCATATCTTTCATTATTTTCACTCATAGAAAAAGTGGATAAAGAATGACACGAAAAGACAAAGTACACGGATTGTTTTCTAAAATACTTTTTGTTTTGCGATATATGAAGAAAAAGTTTACCTTTTAGCGTTCTCGCATCACACTTATGCTTCTAAGATGAGATAAACAGAAAGATAACTGATAAAACAAATCATGTGCTCCTTCTTCCGACAAAAAGAGTCCTTCTACGTGTTTTATATAAGTAGCGTTGTTGGCAAATACCAACCATACAGCTATGGGTGGTAACAATAGTAAACCGTTAGAAATATCTGATGAGAATCTTGAAACATTTTCAATGTTTTGGCTTGATGCACAAGTTAATACAACCGAAGATAATCGAAATACTCAATTAAAACTTCGAGAAATTATTAATCATTTAAAAACATTCGATGATCAAGGTGAATGCCATCAGCGAATTCTTTCACTTTCACAAGAAGATCGACTGGTTCTTATAGTGAGTGGTCGATATGGTCGACAATTAGTTCCTCAAATTCATCATCTTAGACAAGTTTCATCGATTTATGTCTATTGTATGGATAAGAAAGACAATGAACTATGGACAAAAGATTTTATTAAAATTAAAAGTGTTATTGTTGAATTGAAAGATCTTCTTTATGTTATTAAACAAGATCAAAACAGTCGAGTTAAAAGTGAAGAACCATTATCTATAAATATATTTAAGACAGGTACCAATAAAGCAGACCAATCGACTACTGAATTAAATGGTAATTTTATTCATTCTCTTCTCTTAATCGATGTTCTTATTCGAATGAAATCGATCGAAAGTGATAAACAACAATTGATTCAATTATGTAAAAAAGAATATGAAAACAATCAGAAGGAATTAGTATTCGTCGGTGACTTTGAAAAAGATTATCGATCAAATAAAGCGCTTTGGTGGTATACTCGTGAATCATTTCTTTATCGAGTGTTGAATAAAGCATTACGAGTTCAAAATATTGATCTTTTATTTTTATTTCGCTTTGTTATTGGTGATATTTATCAACAACTAAAACAATATCAACATCAATCATCTATTCGTGTCTATCGTGGTCAAGTTATGTCGATTGATGAACTCAATACTCTTCGACATTCGATTGATAATCTCATTTCGATAAATTCTTTCTTTTCAACGAGCACTAATCCTGATAAAGCATTAGGTTTCTTTAATCGTAGTAAAATTACAAGTAATTCATGTCGTATACTCTTTGTTATTGATGCCGATCCTCGAGTAGTAAAATCAAAACCATTCGCTGATATTAGTTTGCTGAGTTATTTTAGTAATGAACGTGAAGTTTTATTTATGGTTGGATCTATTTTTCGATTGACTAAAATTGAAAAATTGAAAGATAAAGACATCGTAACGGTTCATATGGAACTATGTGGTGATGATGAACATGATTTGAAGGAATTATTCGATCATATGAAAAAAGAATTGGGTGGTGGAAATGAGGAAGTTAATCTTCGTTCGTTTGGTCAAGTTTTGCGTGAAATGGGTAGATATGATATGGCAGAGAAGATTTATCATCGATTATTAGCAGAGTTACCACCAAACGATCCTTCGCTTGCTGATTTATATTGGGATCTTGGTCTAGTGACTCGGGATAAAGCTGACTATGATTCTAGTCTTGAATGGTATCAAAAATCGCTGATGCTTCATAAACAAAAAGGATCATCTAATTATCGCAACATTGGTAGTTTATATATTTGTATAGGTAATGTTTATGCTGACAAGCGTGAGTTGGAGAGAGCATTAGAAAACTATAACAAAGCGATAGAATTATATCGAAATGCAAATGATGAAGATCATCCAGATATGGCTAATTTCTACAATAACATTGCTGCTGTATATTATGACCAGAAAAAATACACAGAAGCATTAGATTTTCACAAGAAATCATCAGCTATTCAGAAACAACATTTACCTTCGAATCATCCAGATATTGCTGCTTCTCACAATAATATTGGTCGTGTTTATTATCATCTGAATAAATATGATCTTGCAGTGAAACATTATCAACAGTCACTCGAAATACGCTTAAAATCACTTCCTAGTGATCATCCTAATATTGCCATGAGTTATTATAATATTGCCGAGATACATGAACAAAAACGCGAATGGAAAGAAGCATTAGAACTATTTGAAAAGGCATTGAATATCTATCAACACGCATTTTCTTCACAACATCCAAATGTAATGAAAGTCAAAGCAAGTATTCAACGTGTATCCTCTAATTCGAAATAATATTTTCGAAAGAAAATCATTAATAATCAGTATTTATTAGAGAAAAGAAAAGAATAATTGTTGATTGATTCTTGAAAATTCGAAGATTCTATAAACCATTCGGAAAAGATAAGTTAAAGTGAAAAGATTAGAATCGATTTCGACGATTGTTTTTCTTTTTCTTTTCTGAATAAAAAATAGATTTATTGAAAATAACCTTGAAGAACTATTTTAATCGGATGTTCATCAAGAAAATAATAAATGAGAAAAAACGAGATTCGTTGATCATAGATAGAGCAAAATGTCTTCTATCTAATGAGAAAACAATCGTTTAAAAATTGTCTCTACCGAGGACACAATGAAGGTCACACTTTTTTTTATATGAAATAAAGAGCTAATCATAAGAAGAATTTTTGTCGGTCATATATTTTTTTGTATTCATCGTATATTTTGTTGATCGATAATTGTTTGGCCAAAGTAGAAACTAACATTGTCAAACAAAAGGTAAAGAGTAAAAATTCGAGAATATTGTCGACGAAGCTTTACAAAATTTATCATTAAATGTAATTGAATCATGCATCAAAAAATCTATCAGCAATTTGTATATCGATATGAAGTTAGCACGACGAAACGAAAATTTTCTTCCTTTTTATGTAAAAATTTTTCTATAAACTTTCGTTTCGTCGTGCTAATTTCACAGTGATGTCTCCTGAAATCGGGAAACAACAAAAATTCGTTTTTCAAGGGTTTTATGTTTAAAATAAGTTTGTTTGTTTTTTTTAATATAAAAGTTTATTTTCAATGTGAAGAGAGTAAAACTCTTATGATTTGTTTTTATTTGTATATAACTGCGATGAAAAGATCCTGTCAATGCATAAGTTCGAAAAGAAAATAAATGCGGAAATCTCGGATTGAAATCCGAGTGTTATGTGTACTGCAAAAAGTGAAAATTTATCATAGTGGTATGAATATTTAAGTTATACTCACGAAAAATATTTGAAAATAAAGCTAAAGTAAAATTGAATCTATATTGATTAAACTAATAATGACGACTTTATTAATTAATACGAAAAATACACGATTGTCTATTCTTTAAAATAGTTTATGAACGAAAAGTGATACTTAATGTCGAACAAGAAGACAAGAGTATTACCAGTGCTGTTATTCAAAGTGAAATTGAAACGTAGGACTCGTGAAATAATTCTTATTTTGCCATCGATTAAGAGATATTAAGTAAAAATACGCTGATATTTCAATTTCCACAGTGACTCTCCGAATACTTGCAATCAACAGCCTTATTTTCTCTTGTTTATCTCATTCAAAGAGATAAATCCACTCAAATAGTTTGAGATAATGTTTTGTACTTTGAAAGCACAAACATTTCATCGTAAAATATTTTTATTTTAACAAAAAAAGTCACAAAATGAATTCGATTTTTTTAAAAATCGCTTTGATGAAAGATTTCAGATTTGGAAACAAACTAAATCTAATCTATCGAAAATGAATGGATTCTATTCTAATTTAGCATGAGAATGCTTGAGTTTTTCATAGTATTTGAAAAGTAATCTTGAGGAAGAAATTTTTTGCTGTTATATATTTATCTGGACTATTTGCCATCGTTTGATAGCCCATCAAATTCTCTGGATTTGATTCATACTGCGGGGGAAATATTAGCTTCAACAAAAAACTGATAATTTGCAAAGTTTTCATATTTTCATAAAACCATAGGAAATATCGATGTTCATGCTGAAAATCAGAAAATTCTTGATGGATCGGGCCCATCTTCGAACTCGACCGAGATATTTATTAGATTAAACGCTGCAGAAAATTTCAGGTCGATCGGAGTCTCCTTATAGTGTACTCGTGCTTTTCTTCGACTCAACAATCGTCTGACTAATCTAATCCATTCATTACCAACAAATGCTCATCATTATGAAATGAACGAATTTTACTTCTATAGTCGTTCGTTTTCTTTTCATTTCAATAGAAGACATCTCGTTTGGCTTTCTTTTGACCGACCATCTCAAAGACAATTACAATTTCTTCAATCAACATATTTTCCACATCTCAAACATTTACATTTCAATGGAATTGTTACTATTAACAATGATGTAGCTCAATTTTATTTCACTATCTTCAATTCAAATCGTGCCAATAATATTCCATCACTTATTTCGTGTTCGTTACCATTGATTTGTTCACTTAGTTGGAATTATTTCAATCAATAGTCAATGATCGACTTCGTTCATTGATGATTATCGCCTTCAATCGTATAAACTCTTTCGATCTCTACCAAATTTAACTCATTTAACAATCAAACGGCAGGCTGCTCAAAACGAATCTTTTATTGATATTAGTCGACAATTTGGTCTTCGTCGTAAACATGTCTTAATACATCCTGACGAAGGTGAAATGAAGAAAATCAAATGTTGGCTCATTCCAAAGAGATGTTTATCAATTGGTTACCTCATCTTCGTCAATTGAACTTCGAATTCGAATCAATTGGAAACAAAACTTTTATTTAGTTAAAATCTATCGTGTTATTTTTCTTTGTTAGAATAAATAAAAAATTGCATTTTTAAATGTCATTCTTGTAAAAATAACAGTTAAAGAGTCAAATTCGTTACCTTCATAATCTAACGTGTCTTCACGTTTTGTTTGAACGATACCAGCTCGTTCTCTCGACCAGAACGTCGATGTTTGAAAATCTAAAAATTCACGAGTTTTTGACCAGTTTCCCTCATAATCTTATGCATATAGACGAAATGCTTAATTTTTTTGGAAATATTTAGCTACAAAATATTCCCATTTTTGACAATGGATAAATGTTGCTACAGATGACGAGATAGAAAGCGTTCGTAAATTAGCAGTGTCAAAATTCTATAGTAATAAAAAGTATTCATGTATCAGAATCTATCTAATTTTTGATTTATTTTATAAATTAAGTCTACCTAGGTCCAGAGCTGGGCAACTCAATTCAAAAAGATGTTCAACTCGATTCAATTCAACTTGTTAATCTTCGAGAAAGATTTTCAATTCAATTCAACTCAATTCAAGGATTGAATTGAATTGAAATTAATTCAACTATAGCGCTAAAATATATGTAATCGATATTGGCCTAGTTTATTCTTAGTAAAACCTGTACCTGTCAATATTTTATTAAGCCTAATGATAAAGAAAATCGCTTAGTAAGTAAGAAGTATAGTGAAAAATCAGAAGATCGAAATAAAATTCGTCCGAAAAAGAAGTTTCGCATTTTGAATAAAACGTAGAGTAGAGAGTAGCAGAGAAAAATCGACGATATAAAATAAGAATATTGTCCTCTATCATATATTTAATATAGACCACGATTGCACTTCAACATCGTTAATTGTTGTAAAGTAGTTCGTATCATTGATGCACGGTGCTGACGAAATAGAAATCTACTCTGACTGAACGCATGCTCTACTGGAGCAGATGTAGCAGGAATCGATAGAATTTTCGTAGCTAATTTTGATAAAATTAGATAAATGCTCGAAGATTTCAAAAGAATAAAATAAATAAAATAATGAGACCGCAATACTATGGCATATAATGGCTGAAAACTGAATAATAATCATGTACCGGTCAGTTTAATTTCAATTTCGATTTTATTAATTCATTGTATGACGAGCATTTCCGAATTTTTTTGAGTTGAATTCAATTCAATTCATCGACTCTAAAAAACATATCCAACTCAATTCATTTCAACTCAAAAACTGAGTTGAATTGAGTTGCCTAGGTCTAATGGCTCCGCCGCTTATGGTTTGAATAATATTTAGTCTGAATTTATTTTAGAAAAACAGTTAGAAAAGTTTTTTACGCATAATACATGAAGTTCTACAAAAATTTCACTTCGACTCGGTACATTTCCAATCGAAATTGGCTAAACCTTTTTTTTAGTAAATCTAAGCTTATCTAAAATACAGAACGTCATCATTGAAAGCTTGGTCAAATTATCTCATAAAAAACCCTACGATTTAAAAGAGAGTCCTTATCTAAACTTGGTAGGTTTTTTTACCAAGAAAATGGTAGTGCATCACAATAGAATTCTTATCTAAACTTGGAAGGTTTCTTTTACCAAGAAAACGGTAAGATCATGAACGAGATTCTTATCTCAATTAGAAAGGTTTTTTACCATGAAAACTGTAGAATCAGTATCGGAATAGCTTGAATTTTCTTTACTAGTCTTACGAGTGCAACGTAAAATAGTGAAAATATCAGGTATTAATAAGGAACTTCGAATGAGAAATATATATTCAATTTATCTCTACAACAAAATCTTACAATAAAGCTCTTTCAGAAAGGGTGTGCGAATCCATTGGATAAGCGTTACTTGTTTTTATTGTTGCTAGGGTGTTTCTTCCAACATACTGTATAAAAAGACGCGTTTTCACAGCCGCACAATACAGCGCATTACATTACAAACAAATGGCAAGTTCGAATAGTAACAAGCGAAGGCCACGCATTCAACGTATTATTCAAAATTTTCATCTCGTTTGGTTAGATGGTAATATTAATGAAAACGATGATGACTGTCGTCATTCCATACAGAAATTGAAACAGGTTGTAAACACTGTGAATACGTTCGTTGATGTCGACGAATGCATTGATTTCATCAACAAAATTCCAGAAGAAACCGCTTTTATGATCACTTCTGGTGCATTTGGACAAACAGTTGTACCTGCTATTCATAACAAAAAACAGGTCAATGCGATTTATATTTTCTGTGGGAATAAGGATCGACATGAAAAATGGGCGAAAGAATGGCCCAAAGTTAAAGGTGTCTTTACAGATATTAAACCCATCTGTGAAGCACTTAAACAAGCCGCACAAGACTGCGATCAAAATGCAGTCTCAATTAGTTTTGCCCCAACTGGAGACTCAACTGCGAATAAGAACACTCTAGAATGTTCCTTCATGTACACGCAGATACTGAAGGACATTTTACTTACTATTCATTTCGATCATGACCATATCAACGAATTTTTAAACTATTGTCGCATCGAATTCGCCGAGAATTCTTTTGAACTTCGAAATGTAAACAAAATTGCAAACGAATATCGAGATCATCAACCAATTTGGTGGTATACATGTGAAACATTTCTTTATTCAATGCTCAATAGAGCTCTTCGTCTCATGGATGTTGATATCATCATTCAAATGGGATTTTTCGTTTGTGATTTACATAAAAACATAACCGATCTTCATTCGAAACAATTTCATGGTCAAACTTCTTCAAAGTCGTTCATCGTCTATCGTGGTCAAAGTTTAGCTCAGACAGACTTCAATCAATTAAAACAGAATCAAGGTGGTTTATTAGCTTTTAATAATTTCTTATCAACTAGCGAAAATCGAGAGACATCATTAGAATTTATTCATCGTAATCCAAGTAAAAACGAATTCGTTTCTATATTGTTTGTCATGCGCATCAATCCATCGATTCAAAGTACACCATTCGCTCATGTTGCCAACATTAGTGAAATTAGCGAAGAAGAAGAAATTCTTTTCTCAATGCACTCTGTCTTTCGTATTGGCAAAATAAAACAATTTTCGAATAAACCGCAAATCTGGGAAGCAGAATTAACCTTGACTGATGATAATGATTCACAATTACGTGAATTGTCTGAAACCATTCAGGAAGAAACATCAGATAGTACAGGATGGAAGCGTCTCGGTCAATTGCTGATAAAATTAGCAAAGTTTGACAAAGCAGAAGCACTATATGAAATTCTACTAAAACAAACAACGGATCAAAAGGAAAAAGCACACATATTTCATCAACTTGGCTTTATTAACAACCATCGGGGCGAGTACTCGAAAGCACTTGAATATTATGAAAAATCACTTGAAATCAAGAAAAAAACTCTTCCTACAAATCATCCTTCGTTGGCTCAATCATACAACAACTTCGGAGGTGTGTATGACAGCATGGGCGAGTACTCGAAAGCACTTGAATATTATGAAAAATCACTTGAAATATTGAAAAAAACTCTTCCTGCAAATCATCCTTTGTTGGCTACTTCATACAACAACATCGGATCGGTGTATAAAAGCATGGGCGAGTACTCGAAAGCACTTGAATATTATGAAAAATCACTTGAAATCAGGAAAAAAACTCTTCCTGCAAATCATCCTTCGTTGGCTACTTCATACAACAACATCGGATTGGTGTATAAAAGCATGGGCGAGTACTCGAAAGCACTTGAATATTATGAAAAATCACTTGAAATATTGAAAAAAACTCTTCCTGCAAATCATCCTTCGTTGGCTACTTCATACAACAACATCGGATCGGTGTATAAAAGCATGGGCGAGTACTCGAAAGCACTTGAATATTATGAAAAATCACTTGAAATCGACAAAAAAACTCTTCCTGCAAATCATCCTTCGTTGGCTACTTCATACTACAACATCGGATGGGTTTATAGAAACAAGACTGATTACAAGAAGGCGCTGGATTATTATGAACGTGCTTTGGATATTTGGCAACGTTCATTACCCTCAAATCATCCAAATATTCAAGATGTGAAAGAGAGCATTGATTTCGTAAAAAAGAAGCTGTAACGAACTTTGTTTTTTTCCACGTATAAAAAGTAAATTGGTAGAGAGTGTGAAAGTCTGTCTTCTGTTGAACGTTTTAAAATATATAATCACCTTGAACGGTCGTGTAACGACAGAGAATCTATAATTGTAATACTCATTGTTATCTATTTTCCTTGTGGAATGAAAAGTGCTGATTATTGATACGTATAGAGCTATGTTAGATATGGAAAATAAATTTAAATTAGAAAGTCATTCAACGAGTTGTAGATTAGCTTATGACAATATTCGTATATCGAAGAAATATCAGTTATAAATCGACTGGAACACATAAACTAGCATACGCAGCTCTTTGTAGAGTGATTTAACAGTTGTTGAAGTTGTTTCGAAATAATATCTACTGTAGACGATGTTAAAATAATTAATGTACAGGAAACAAATAATGTTTATCGAAAGTTGATTCACTTGACCCTCGACTGAATCCATAGTATGGGAGCATATAAAGTTTCAATTAAAAACTATCGACTATATAAGTATGATATTGTTTCAGCAAACTTTACATTGATAATTTCTGACTCTGTAATGTCACTGTACTCACGTGATTTCAATTGGAAGGTCTTAGTTCATACTGATTAAGTAGTTATTTTGATATCGAATTCCATTTCATGGGACGTAATTGAAGATCCATTAGTTTTCGAAAAGCACTCATCTCTTACTGAAAA
>Ga0209922_102609_pt1 | contig 15288 bp, 12 predicted proteins | sample ThiBiot_500_biof_FD_183946 | JGI IMG/M metagenome (GOLD analysis project Ga0209922, IMG submission 183946) | Wastewater bioreactor microbial communities from Cape Town, South Africa - Thiocy_expt_500_biof (SPAdes) | ecosystem: Engineered > Bioreactor > Thiocyanate-remediating > Anaerobic-Aerobic ...
TAAAACATGATTGCATCAACATATTCCTCTTCAATTGTATTCGATTCAGTCGTCTTTCGAAGATAACCAGCATTTGGAACTTTACCAATTTCACGAAAACCTAATGAACGCCAAAGATTAACACTCGCTGTATTGCTTTCGAATACTAAATTAAACATTGCTGCTTTGTAACCTAATAAGGGAGCAATAGTAAGAAAAGCTAAACCCATGATACGACCAATTCCTTGATTTCGATGGAGATTTGATACCAAAAATCCACCATTACAGATCTAAATTCAAAGAAAGATATCATATAGTTCAATGTTTTCATGATTACGTAAGCACATCGACCAACAAAATTCGGTCTTACGAAAAAGTTTCCTAAGATATTCTCTTCTAAATTCTTTTCCAATCCATCAGGTAATATCTTTCCGCTGTTAATAACAACGAAAACATCTTTGGAATCGAGATAATCTTGAAATTCACTTGCATCCAATGGATATTTCTGTGAATAAGTATTACCAGCTTCGATTTGTGTGTTTAATAACGATTGTAAATAAGATATTAACGATGATTTATTGTCACCTAATGTTTCAAGAATTGAACTTAACGAGTGAACAGAAACGAGTTTATTTGATTTGGTTTGAAATTCTATTGGAAGTAATGATTTCAATTGAGTAGGATTATAGTCTTTAGGTCGTTCGATTTTTCCGTTAGACGGCAACATTAGTAGTACTGAAAGTTAATGTGTACTGAAGATATTAAATGAAAAAAGAAGAAAAAAAAAATTATCTTGCTGCTATCTTATCTACGTATTTTGATTCGATCAATTAGTGTAAAGATTTATTTTGCTTATAAACATTAGAATAAAACAAACATGTTAGCTCTGTCTTTCTTTCGATTCTCATTCAAATGTCATTCGTCGATATTATATATTTTTGTTATAATAGTAATAATAGTAATAATAAAACACCAAACAATTGTTTTAATATTGTCGTCGATAAGCATTTAATGGTTCGACATTGGTAACAAAAAAACTTTCATCAAAACGTTGTTCTGAACGACGTCCCATATCATATCGACAAGCTTGTGGTGGACCTCGTAAACCTCCGTAAATCGATTCACCTTGACCAAAACCAACGAGTGACGATGAACCATAAACTCGTTGAACATAACCCATATAACATGTTCGATAAATAGCAAACAATGATATTGATACACCAATCATGAATATAATTGATATTGTTGCAATCACTGTCGATCGTTCGACAGCACCTGGCGAATTCAATGACAAACGACCGTGCATACTATGAGATTTATGTTTCGATATCGATTGTACTAATGGCATTTCGAGTTTGATTTGTTGTTGTACTTGTCGAATTTCATAATGATTCGGATTATTTTCTTCGAGTGCATCGTTCGATGATGATGACGAGGAGATTTGATCCATTGATGATGTTAAGTCCGATATGATTCGTGCTAATTTCTTTTTCGTTTGTTCGTCATCGAAAAGTTCGCGTTTACGTCGTCGTAGTGCAATTATACTCGCACCATCTTCATCAACATAATCGAATGGTGCTGAATCGGTTGTAGTAACAATTGAAGAATTCGTTGGACTACGATTTACTAATGATGATCGACGTGTCTCTGGACATAATCGCTATATTAATCAATAAAAAAAAGACAACTTTGCTAAAATAATTGAAAAGTCTATATACTTCTTGACAGTTTTCTATTCGACCGTAGCAAATAGCAATTGAACAACGTAGATAAACGGTTGATGTTGTTTCGAATTTTGGCATTTGAAAAAGTGTACTTTTGATATGATCAGAATCGAGACGTTGAAAACGAATGGCTACACGAGAATCTAATGATGGACAACGATGTGTTAATAAAGACATCTTTTCTAATTTCGATTCATTATCCGATACACTCGATGCAAGTGAACAGTTTTCAGCAATGATTTGATGACGATCCATATTGCCTTCAGCTTAAATTTAATCAAAACAAGAATAACATCAAATATTTCCAATGAAAATTTCATATCGAACCTGCTCGATATTTGACTTCGATAAAAAGACGATCACCAATAGATATAGATCCACCGTTTTCAACTAAACGTTGCTGAGTTAGATCATACAAACCAAGTTTGAGTTCGCCCGAATGAGTTGATCGATGATCAGCATCGTTTGAAGTTGGTAATGAATTATCAACATGACTATCACGAAGAAAAACAAAACAAAACATTTTCTTTTCGAAAAATTACAAAACATTTTCTCATACTTATTCTTTTCAGATTCTGTTTCCTCTATCGATGGAGTCGTTGTTTGATCATGACCATGACATTGATCATTATCCGGTTGACAAAAGCATGAATCCATATGTCGATCAGAATTCTCATCCAAACAAATACCAGTGCGTTCATTACATGAAGCACATGATGGATCGATTGTTGAATTAATAACTCGAACTAAACGTTTTATAAGAAAGTTGATTTTAAGAATAATTTGACTTTCTCAATACAAACCACAATGCGTTTTATTCACAGCTATGAATTGTTCTTTACAAACGCATCGAAATGCATTTCCACCAACACGTTTACAATTCGAATTTAAACTTGTACACGTACCTGGAATGCAGAAATCACCTAATTTATGTGATTGACCTGAAACTAGAATAACGAGATTGAATCATATTCCGAGAAATTATCAAACTTCGTCGTTTAGCATCAATCACTGATAAACAACATAAAATACCAAAGAAAATCGAAATATAAAATCTGTTCATTTCACTCTGCCTTTCAACTAAGCAGACATACTGAACTTGTTCAATTGATTCTTTTGTTTAAATGTACTTAAGCAAGTCGTTTTTTTTCTTTTGCCGTGTTCTTAAGATCAATGATGAACATTCACTAATCCCTGTGTCATCATTAATCGCTATCATTTTAACTTAATTATCATTGTTGTTCAACCTCGATTAGCATAGATCGACCTACTTAAGTATGTCATCGAAATGTTTTATTTACATTAAATACTCCCAAAAAAGAATTTCGTTGGCGACCTTTAAAAAAAAAACTTTAAAAAATATCTACGATGATTCACGAAAGATAGTTTTCTGTTATCATTTGTGTAATCATATTGAGGAAAAAAACCATGTAGATAAACATTTTTTGCATATAAACTTATTTCTATTTGTTCGTTCTGTATCTCTACAATTTGACTTTCTTTTTCGTTTTGAATTTATATTCGTCAAAGATAACGTGCAAAAGATTGAGGTTGGTTCGTTGTTACTGTTGTTGTTGTTGTTTTCGTAGGAAAAGAAATCTATAATACTGAGTTAATAAAGTAAAATGAGCGTAAGTTAATGGATCTCATTGATGTTAACATATTCGATGATATAATTATTGAAGGCAGATACAAATCCAATCTTTGGTGGCGGTCCCCGAACAGATAGCAACGTATTAGAAGAAAGTGGCCTTCTTGGACCGGTATGATTCAATGAAATATTCGATAAAGAAAGTTTTTTCGTTATTATTTTTAAGCATCGTCGTTGGACAAATATCAATAAATTCGAAGTGATATTTTTAATAAGCGCTCTTCTAGCTGCATTAGTTACCGATGGTTTAACTATCTATCGTATAGCTGAACTTCCTGATACAACAGATTCTGATTTTGCTTATGGAATAATTATTTTGGTTACATCAGGTAATCATTTCAAAACAATGAATATAATATAAATTGAAATTTTCGTTTCGTAAGTATTTCTTTTAATTTTTCTTGCCACCGGTATATTTCAACAACGTATTACTGATATTATCGTATTTTTTATTTGTGCCTTAATGATGACTATATATGTCATAGCACATTATGTCTATCGATTGCATACTACAGGAAGCCATGAAACTCCTGCAGACCCAACGATACGTCTAGTAAGATTCATAGAAAATTTTCATACGTACGTATATTTTTCTATTTATTAAGATTCGACTTATTTTTACATGTGCTTTTAATGTTTTGTTTGTTCCATTGTCGATAATCGTCATTCGAGATTATGAAAGAGATGAGTTTGGTAAACGGTTCGTCGAATAAAATAGAAAAAGACCTAGATTTGCAATGGAGATTTCTATTTCTAGACTTTTCGGTGCTTTTGCAGAAGCACGACGACCATTACGAATCTATAATATACTCGATTGTATCGCACGTATCAATGCAATGTTATCAGTTAGTTCATTCGACTTTAAAAATAGACTTAACACGTTCTGATTTTCTCTTGTAACAAAAATAGATCTCGGTCTACCTTCTTAATTTATATAATTTCAATGAGTATCGAGCTATTGATACAATTTTACTTTGCATCGGTATTCCATTATCGTTCCTATGGTTAGGTTTTACTATTGGCATGGTATGATATCAACTCTTTTTTTCTCTTCTCTATCCACGCTACTGAAAATCTTTGATATTATTTATTCGAATTAATAGATTCGTATGGAAAGCTACTTGTTAGTTGGCTTTTTTCTTGTAATTTCATTATTTCAACCAGGATTTCTTATTTATTGTGTAATTAGTGTAAGTATTTGCTAATGAAATGCATCTTATAAATTATTTTTTAAAAGGATTTTGTCGAAACCTCGCCATCATCATCATCAACAACAATAGCACCCATCATTTATAATACAACCACATCTAATGAAACGGAACTCATGATGTCAAATTTCTTTCTCGGTGATGATAGTGCAAAGTTGTTTTCTACTCAAGCTCCCAATACTGCTGCATCCATACCTATTGCACTTTATCTATGCATGGCGTTTAATTTCCTTGGTCATATAGCATCGTTCGTTATTGGCATGATGTGTGTAAAAAATTTTGGCAGAGGTCTTAAAGAAAAAGTATTCAACAATCGAATGGATAGATTCTTTCGGCCCTATTTTTCGAAATCATAATTGACTACATTGAAAACAAAAACAGTTCTTGTTTTCTATTTTAATCTGTGATTTAAATTCAATATTCTTTTCGTATCGCTGATGATTAACAACATTCAACTTTATCTACGAGTCAATAAAATAAAACAGGCCAACAACGGCATACAGTAGTTTGATAAGAAAATGTCTGTCGTTTGATAAATACTGTCTACGAATTTTAAAAGAGTCAATGAGTATGAATATCAAGGCTTTAGTAGAAGAAGAAAAAGTGAATAACCAGTTGTTTCTAATCGATTGAATCGTTTTTTAATGATACCTATGAAGAAAGAATTAAAACGGTCATTACATAATGAACATATGGTGTTCGATCGAGTATAAATGTCACTTTTTTTTCATTTTTGATTAATCAATATCCATAAAAAGACAAAGGTAGTGTTTATTTGCATAGATTTAATTCAAAATTTGTTCAAGACAAAACATATTTTCTCTTCTCTTTCAGTAGATCTAGATTAGAGTATCGTATTTTTATTGAAATTATTCAAATTTATGTCTATCAGATATCGTGCCAATTATGCTAATTGTACTTCGTCTTATATATTTTAATTTGCACCTTGAACTACAAAGGCACATTCTTTTCTTCTTCTTTACATGCTCAAAGATCGATGTACATGCATGTGAACAATGTGAACCTAGCTACGCCGCGACCGTTACTACGCACGAATAATCTACTCTCATTTTTTTTCCTTTCTTCTATGAAAATAAATCAGTTGATGTGCGATCGACTCTCCTGGATATGTCTATAGACATACATACGTACGTATATCTCGAGAAGTATTACATAAACTTAAAGTAAAAGACGTTCATGGCAGGTGGAATAAATAGACAAAAAACGTGTGTTCGCTTTCGGCTTTTTCTCTTCTATAAGAACTTATGTAATAAATGCGATTATGCATTGATATTATTCTTGAGAATAAAGAGAAAAAAAAATGGAATCAAAGAAATGGTACTTAACAAACAATAATCGTGAATAATTAATCATTAACTATAAATAACAATTAACAAGCGGAACAATGTATGAAACTGTGAAGATAAATCGTTATCATTGTTCGCCTTTTCTCATATACGTACGTATGTATGTAAACATACAGTTTGATTGCCTTCAAACAACAGACGATTTTTTTTTCTTCTTTTTTTTTATTATTTATTGAATAGATCAATATTAATGTGAAGTAGGTAATATAAATTTCGCCGTTTTTTCCCGTCAGTTTGATTGAAGTTGAAATCGAAAAAGTAATTCAGACATTCTTGATCTTGTTGATTAGTCTTTTGTTTTATATGTTGAAATAACCTTGCGGCTTTGTTTTTCTTTTCGCTCTCGTTCTCACTAAAAAAAAAAGGTCAAGTCGGTAATATCTTTTTATTTGACTGCTAGTCATGTACGCGATTGTCTTTGCTTATTTTATCGTTATATTCGATGAGTTTTGGTATACAAATGTGATCATCTTCTTCGCGCTCTGACAACAAGAATACAAACGTGTTTTTATTATTGACTGTGACGTCTCAGTATTCGAATTTCTTCTTCTTTTTTTTTACCTTTTTCTACTTTTATCGATTTCATTTTTATTCATTCTCTCTCATTCATTCATTCACTCATTCTTTATTTTAAATTGAAACGCCTACTCCTGAATATGAAGTCAAGTGTTCAGTGCCAGCACGATCGTTTGTACGTATTAAATCAAGACAATAGCCGAGCAATGATAGTTTAACGAACATGTAAAACACTAAATAGAGAAATATGTGCATCAACTAAACACATGATCATTAGATCCGTATGTCAATGCTGTTCAACGACATATGTGTGTGTGTGTGTGTGTGTGCTCGATAAATGCGCATAGAGGTTTTTTCTTCTTCTTATATTCCGTAAATGTAAGTTAAAAGAAAAGAACATAAACTGTAGACATGAAATGATTAGACATTAAGTTCAACAGAACAAAATCGAATGTTAGTAGACTGGTGTTGTGTTTTTAATGTACGTATATCAGAATTCATTTAATTGATGCTTGATTAGTCTAACGCTTTAGCAAGAAAGAAATTTCGACGAAGTGTTGATTGTCACCTATAGAATAGCAAACAGTAATTAACATCATCAAATGTCCTAGAAATAGGTCATTGAATAGATACACAAAAAAGAACATTAATGGTTAACGAACTATTCTCCGACAAAAGACTACGGATCACTTGACTAGTGATCTCGATATGTTTGTTGTTCTGCGAAACGCTCGTCTTTTTTCTTCTTTATTCTTGAAGTTAGATATACATGATTAAAAGAAAAACTATATCGGGGAAAATCTTGTTGATTGATAATTATCAATCGGATAGATGAAATTCGACATGATCATTGACCTTCTCTCTATCAACAAACGATTATTTCTTGTTAATCATCAATCGCCTGCTTGTCATTTGTAATAGTAACTGATCACATTCACTTGTGATGTTTCGAATAGGAGTGTTAGAAGACGATACTAATCAGTTGTTTCAACGAAAAATTTAGGTTAGATAAACAATAGACCTTCAAATCGTTTTGATAGAAGCACGATCTAGTCAAGACAACAAATGTATGTATATGTATATATATTGCATGTTTTTTCTTCATCTTTTCGAACAAACGTTGACAATAAAGAAGCAATGCAAAAGTATCGAATATATGAAAACGAACGAAAGAAAAAAAGCCAAGCAAAGTTTGTTATTTCACTTTTGCTACTCTTTTTCGTTCGTTATATGTGTCAGCTTAAGAATGGAATATGTATGTACTAGAGAGACGAAGAAGAGAAGAAGAAAAAATTCGTTGACACATTTCATTTTTATATAAAATAAATGAAATCGAAGGTGAGTGTATTGAAATGCGAGAGCAGAAGAGACACAGAGAGAGAGAGAGTAAGAGTGAGAAAGAAATGAACGAAATGGCATTACTATGATTAGTATATTTCTTGTTTCTTTTTTTTTCATATTTCTGGTCTCACTTTTTTCTCTTCTGTCTTCTGTTTTATAATGTTCATTTGATGTGATCAAAAAGAGTAGTAGTAGTAGTACAAAGAACAGATCAGCGGATGTTTTATCGACCTGTGTTATTTTTCACTGTCCAGTGTTATTCTACCGACATGACATTCTTCTATTCTCCTGCCCATAATTACCACATCATACACAATGAATGAAACCTGATGGTAGTCGTTTGTCGATCGGTCAATCAGACATATGTCTACAGTTGTATGGAAGAAACTATTCTGTTTTTCGAATGTCTACGCTTGAACTAGAAAAGTGTTATTGCTCTTGCTGAGATAGACAATGTACGTACGTATACATTGCCATAGGGCTTCAAATGACGACGCGACGTCAACGAAGATGAATGATAGAATAATGGTATAGATGGTCCTTCTTTATTATGTTTTTTATACATATGTCATTTTTGTATCTTTGATATCATCTACACATAAAATCGACAAAGAAAGAGGAGAGAGAGAGAGAGAGAAATAAACCGAGATATACTTTAATTGTTCACTTATTTGTTCTCAATTTTTTTATCTAGATAGTAAATATCGAATAGAACAAGAGATAATTTTGAGTCAAGCGATAGATTTCTTTTCTATTGACTATTCGTAAAGGTGAGAATGTTTTTCTTCTTTTTTTCCCTATGAATTAAATTGGATATCTGTTATTTATATACATGTGTTGTATTTACCCTCATTATCGCAGCTGGCTAAAATGGAGGATCATATATAATGAGGGAATCTATCCATATGATAGACAGAAAAAAAAACGAGCATGAAATCAAATTCTTTTTACTAAACTTTTAATACGAATCAACAGAATTCTTATGATAGAAAAAAAAACATGTTATTGTTTTTTTCTTCTAGATGACTACTACTACTAGTCTTCACTGTGCACCTTGCGAACTAATATTTAAAATTGGTAGTAATGAATGTGATGAAATTTCGACGGCGATAAGTAGTCTTTTGCGGACATGTTCAATAAGTGAACAATCATTTTTTGTTGTCGAACGACAAATTCAACCGACGACATATTTTGGTTCGTTTACAAATCAACCGTCGCCATCATCACCACCACCATCAACAACAATACCTATTCAATCGCAATCATTAAGTTGTGTTCTTCTACTAACCGATGATATTCTCAAACAACAACAACTTGTTCGACCATTGCAAAATTCATCTACAAATCATCGAAATTCATCAATTATTCTTCCGAAATCGAAACATTTCTTTAAATCATCAAATATCTGGAATTTTCATCATAAAATCGAATTATTAGACGAAAATAAACAACCGATAGCTCGACAAGATTATTATGAATTATCCTATTTTCTACCATTGTGGTCGGTTTCTCATATACCTCATAGTCGACAACCAATTGTACGTTTTAATATATTTACTCAACATTTCGATACGATGGTCGCATTTTATACACGTTTGTTTCAATCGAAACCAAATTCAAGTAAACCAGGCTTCGTCCTATTTATTCTACCGACAACGCCACATACGAAAATCATCTATCAATTTTCTATTAAATATTCACCATCGATTCAACCGTATACAATTGCTCAAAGTTCCTATTTAAAATTTCGTCTAAACAATCTCGATCATTTTCTCAATGAATATTCTAGTAAATTATTTAAATTAAATAAATTCGAATATTATATCTATGATCCTGATGGAAATCTTTTACATTTACATTTATGTGATTTATTAAATATAAAATATACAGATGAATTAGTTCATACGAAACCGATTATCCATACAAATGATAGCGGCGTTGGCGAGAGTAGTGATCCACCGACGACACAATTTTTTAGTTCAACTGTACCGCAAGGTTATAGGCCATTCTATCCAATAGATACGAATAAACAAGGACAAACAGTTATGTCAAATGCTGCTGATATTGATGTTCAAAGTCATTCATCTCAATCGTCACATGATTCAGGTCGTTGGAGTTCATTATCATCGAATGAGATGCATTCGGGCAATCGTCTTAAACGAACAGTTCATCAAATTCCGATCACGATTATGAACAGTACATCGGCATTGGCAGCAGCTGCTAAACAAAGTGAAAATCAACTCGAAGAAGCGATTCAAAACTATCGATTAAAACAACAAAAACGATCAGGTTTGTTGCACAATCAATAAAAGACCAATTTCGAATTATTTTTTTCAGTATTACCACGTATTCATTTGAAACAACAACAACAACAACAAGATCAACCAAAAACGTCGTATTACGATAGTGAACCACGTCTATCAAATGTAACCAGTGTTCATAATCGATATTATTCATCGATGAATGATTTTCAACAGAAAAATGTCTTTCCATCAATCCGTAATCAAGAATGTGACGTTTCATATGAAGTTGATTCACCTCGTTTACAACAAACGAACGATACATCATCATCATCCGTAGGTTATCTCAATGCATTCTTATTGAAAAAACGTCAACAAAAACAAGCCAATTGTATGCCAAATGTTCAACAATTAATTGCACAATTTGAACAACCGAAATCAACGATATCAACACCGACCATGACTCGACGACCAGTATCAGCTCCATTGATTGATCTAACAATGAAACCTACAAAAGGCATTCTACAACGACGTATTAATGGTACAGTAACACCGGTTTCGAATAAATCTTCACGAAAACGTTCGAAATCTGTGACATTCGAATGTCATGAAGACGAGATTAATAATACATCGAGTACGGATGATGATAAAATTAATTATTTTAATGAGAATTTACCAAGTCCAAGAATTAATATTGGTATTACATTAGATTCTCGTTTGAGAAAAACACCTGTACTTGATATGTTGAGAAGTACAACTATGGAAATTGATATACTCGAATCGAAACAAATAAATACACCAACATCAATGAAACAACCGTTTTTACCCATGGCTCGTTTTTAAATATTTTTTTTTCTTTCGGTATTCTCTCTAGTTCTTTTTTTTCTTTGTTGTAAATAATAAAGTTTTAATTGATGATCTGATTTTAAGTAATTTATTTATATTCTATAAGATTTTTTCCGCGAATTCATTATCTAAATCAAACAAAGAGATTATATTCGTCATTTTCAAGACGTCAGAACGAAAATATTTCAGTTATCTACGAATTAAAATGTTAAAGACATGTTGATGTAGCAATATGTAGGAGGAGTAAATTTGATAAGATTTCAAGTTGGATATAAAAACTCATGTATTTCTTTTTCGTTTTCTTTCCAACAAGAATATTATTGTAAATTACACATATTCAAATAATCACAAATTGTATTATGGATGAAATAGAGTTAGAAGAAAGGAATAATCCTGATGTCCATACTTCAACAGAGAGTGATCTGGAAAATAATGAACTTCATCGCTCACGTCATCATTCATCAACCTGTACAAAAGTTTTTTATCTAAAAGCAATTGTCCTCATCATATCTGCTGTGATAATCGGTACTTTATATCTTCTTAATAAACTTAACATTATATCTTTCTGGAAACCTGCTAATAACTCTACACTTGTTACTACTACTTATTCACCTCATACCACTGATCGTTAGTATATTTTGTACCAATATTTTTTGAGTTATATATTTTATTTTATAGATTCTTGTACGAGTTCTATCCCACCAATAACCACTCAAATAACGTCTACTCTATTATCAACAACATTCTCATCATCTACTTCTATACCTATACCAACAAGCACAATAGTCTCTAATACAACGCCTATCTTGCCAGTAACAACAACACCGCAAGGAGTTTCAACCACCTTACTACCAACTACTACGATAGTGCCTTTTACAACACCCTCAACACCCTCACCAACTACAACAGTCGGACCAACCACTACAACAGTGCCTTTTACAACAACAGTTACGGAAACGACAACAATGACAACATTCGGACCAACTACAACAATCGTGCCTTTTACAACAACCTCAACAACAATCGGACCAACCACTACAACAGTTTCTTTTACAACAACAGTTACGGAAACGACAACAATGACAACATTCGGACCAACTACAACAATCGTGCCTTTTACAACAACCTCAACAACAATCGGACCAACCACTACAACAGTTTCTTTTACAACAACAGTTACGGAAACGACAACAATGACAACATTCGGACCAACTACAACAATCGTGCCTTTTACAACAACCTCAACAACAATCGGACCAACCACTACAACAGTTTCTTTTACAACAACAGTTACGGAAACGACAACAATGACAACATTCGGACCAACTACAACAATCGTGCCTTTTACAACAACCTCAACAACAATCGGACCAACCACTACAACAGTTTCTTTTACAACAACAGTTACTGAAACGACAACAATGACAACAGTCGGACCAACTACGACAACCACATTGCCAACAACAACACTGATACCTGCTTCGACAACAATACCAATTGAAACAACAACATTGATACCAACTACAACAGCTCCTGTTACAACAACATCCACTGAAACGACAACAATGACAACAGTCGGACCAACTACGACAACCACATTGCCAACAACAACACTGATACCTGCTTCGACAACAATACCAATTGAAACAACAACATTGATACCAACTACAACAGCTCCTGTGACAACAACATCCACTGAAACGACAACATCAACGTTGACTCCTGAACCTTGTTTTCCATATCAGTCAGAACCAATATATTCAAGTAATTTGCTTCTTATTAAAAATATTTCACGTCGAAACTACACTAATTATGGTGGATTTTTTATGACACCGGTTGGTGTTACAACAGCTCTGCTTCTTTTTGAATTTAAGGCGCAAAGCGTCGATACTCCTTGGTATTTCGATGATGTGTCCGTGAAAACGAGCGACGGTTTTGGAAATGAACTTCTTCGAAATAGTGGCTTTGAAAATGGTTTCTCTGACTTACAATGGACGTATTGCTATCCGTCATCACCAAATACAAATGCTAAAATTAATGATAAATCTCCGCATTCGGGCAAATACTGTTTTCAAACATCTGGCGAACTTGATCAATCTGAATATTTGACACAGAATTTTTCAATTCAAGGCAATACTCAATACATACTAGATTTATATACATTTTCTCTTACTCCACCAAATCTATTCAATGTAACGATCATTTTTCAATAAATATTCCATGAGCAGATATTGAAAACTCTTCTTACAAATATACGTAATTATTATTTTTAATGTCTGTTGATCAGATATCGACATCGTACAGTGAAAATCTGTGATAAAGTTCATTCTTTCTTTCATTATTCAGTAAGGATTAAAGAACATGAGATAGTTTTAACACCTCTAATCTGTGATTATATGCTCGAACAGAAGATTTTTTTATGTACATTGTACGTAAATTATCTCTACAATCCTCAAGATAATATCCCGAAATTCGGTTAGTAAACATAATGCCGAGAGAAAATTAGACGTGATTTTAATTGATGACACAAAAGAATTCGTCGCTTTTTTTATTAATATATTGTTTAAATTTATATAAATACAAATGGTAAAGAAAAAAAAACTATTTTTTTGAGTGTTTTCAATTCGTTTTCATAAATTTGTCTATTTTGTTTCAAAATAAACGTAGAGAAGCAGAAAAAAAACTGTCGAATACAAAAAGGCACTCCATATGACGCTGACAACAATAAAAGACCAAGCAAAGACAGAGAAAGAAAACGAGAGAGAGAGAGAGATATTGAGAGCAAAAAGAAGAGATTTGTGAAGATGAAGCACAAGAGAACAAAAAAAAAGAGAAGACAAGAAAAAAAAACATCGGAACGATGTGGAGATAAAAGAAATGTATTAGATGAAGAATGACTAGCGACCCGACCAGCAGGTTATTTTCTTGCCTATAACGATGCTGATGACATATTGAATGTTCGATTGTTTACAAAGGATCTTTTCTTGTTGTTTGTTGTCTGATTTTTATCACCGGACGTGAGAGTCATTGCGAATGAGGATAAGATCCTTTTGTTTTTGCAGGGAAAGGGTCTAAGTTGCAAGAATTTCAAAAAGGAAACGTAACAAGCGGACGGAGAGGCCAGTAGCATTCAAAGATTAATGAACGAGCGTGATCGAGAAAAAGAAGAAGAAGAAGACGTCATTTTTCGTCACCAGACAACGCTCGATTGGTACGCGCGACAATAATATTTATTAATCGTCCAAAGGATTTCTGTCGAGTATCTGTCCATTTTTCTTTTAAACCAAATTCCATTGTATGATTGAGACCATCGACAATAGCCTATGAACACACAAAGAAGAAGAATGTTTTTTTTAATTTGAATGAAATCTGTATTTGAATTACTTGAATATGTTCTGGTTTAACTTCGTAACCTTTATGTTTAAGGCCGATATCATGTAGCATTTTAAATAGTTCTTCAGGTTTGTCAACAACACTGATTAGATCATCGAGGGAATTGAAAAATTTCGAACCATGATTTCGTAGGTCCATTTTCCAGCGATTGGCTGTGTTAGGAGCATCTGCATCATCGCCACCTGCAGTTGTCGCAGCATTATTTGCAATACGGGGATTCTGCCAAAGTGATTTTATATCTGGGTATTTTTGGAAAATCCTACATAGAAAACAAATAAATAGATTAAAATCAAATCTATTTGCCATAGTTGTTCTGGCACTCCAGGCAACAAATGATTGACCTTTGATTTTCTACTCAGATCTCATGATCATATGGATCAATTAGAATTTTTAATATATAATCGTTTTCCTCTGTGTTTACGTTTGTTAGGTTGCTATTTCCTTTTTATCATTGCTATCTCTCTTTCTCTATTTCTTTAGTTCTATTATTTGTCTTATAATAAAGAAGACTTTCGAAACGTAAGAGAAACAGAGGAAATGATAAAAAAATCTACGTCTGTTCGATAACACGCAAAGTACGAATGAATCTGCATGATATTAATTTCCAGCTGTTGTACATGACGTATACGTCAATTGATTATCTAGGTTTAAATATAGATAACACACAGTACATGTGTATCGACATATATTGATAAATATCGATCAATTCTCAGATAAATCAATCGAATTAGCTGAATCAAAGAGAACATTTTCGATTGAAAACTGCCCGTATTATTCGATGTGACAAGTACTATGCAAATAGATTGAAAGAGACTGAATAAATCTTAAAGTACTCGGCATATCAAACTATTAACGATTTCCTTTTCATTATTAGGAAGAATGGAATAGCAAATATGTAGAAAGAGAAACAACCGAGACGAAGCCGATTGAACATTTCATTGACATGCGCGCGAGCATATGTCGCGTGTTTGACATAAATCAGTTTTTTCTTCTTGTTAATACTATTATTATTATTAATATATT
>Ga0209922_102610_pt1 | contig 15280 bp, 17 predicted proteins | sample ThiBiot_500_biof_FD_183946 | JGI IMG/M metagenome (GOLD analysis project Ga0209922, IMG submission 183946) | Wastewater bioreactor microbial communities from Cape Town, South Africa - Thiocy_expt_500_biof (SPAdes) | ecosystem: Engineered > Bioreactor > Thiocyanate-remediating > Anaerobic-Aerobic ...
GGCAGTAACTAAACATGAATATTCATCTCATCTCTATCCACCGTATACATTCGGCATTGGATATTTATTTTCGAATAATTCATGTGAAAAATTAATACAAGCTGCTAATCATCCCGATCATGAAATTATACGTATAGGTGATGTTTACATAACGGGTATATTGCGTGAATTAGCTCAAGTTCCGTATTTGGATTTTATCGATCTTGAATATGCATATACATTCTACAAACCAATCGATTGTAATATCGAATTTAAACATCGATCACATTTATTAATATGTATGTCGAAATTACATATCGGAGTTCGTGATGATCCCTATGAATTCTATAATATTTGGAACCTAATTTTAGCTAAACATAATAAACAACTTTTTGAATGAATAAATTCGGCAAATACTACTAGAGTAAAACGTCTATGTATAGTCCAGTCTATTTCTTTTTTTAGCTTTTATTTCGATTAGTAACAAAAGAGAAAAGAAAACCAAACAAACAAGATTTTAACTAGAACGTGGATCATAATAATCTGGCAATGGTTCATTTGGACCGAGTTGTGGTCGAGTAAGCCACGGTCGTTTATGATGTTTAAAGTTAATTTTAAACATTAGATATCGAATACGTGTGATTAAATCCGAATAACGTTGCGGCTGATTTTCTTCCAAATATTTGCCTTGATATTTTAAACGACGTAATAGATGTTGCAATTCATTGCCTTGAAAACCACGTAACCAAAACGGAGCATTTCGTACTAATTGCCAATGTTCAACATTTTCATCACCGAGAATATCTAATCGAAGAAAATTTTAGTTTCAATGAACAGTATTTCGTTTTGTTTTACCAATGTAATCATTCTGTCCGAAGGTTGCTGCTTCTAAAGTCCATTCTTGTGGATCGATAAATGGCGGAAGATAATCAGGTGGATCTTTTAAATGTGATGCTCGTGGAAGATAACCTTTCAAAATACAAATGTCAGTAGTAATGATGATGATTGTTGTTGTTGTTGTTTATTTAGAAAAAAAAAACGAAAGAAACAAAAAGATCGAATACCTCCTTGATAATATTTCGGTTCATGCCCGTAACCTTTGATGTATTCTCCGAAACGTTTAAACGTTCGGACAGACGTAATCAATTGACATTTCGAGATAGTTCGTTGTAAACAAATTTGCATAAACATATCTTTAAAATAGAAGAGAAAAAACAAATGCAGCAGAGTTTTTGTTTTGTTTTCATATTGAATCGATTGATATTTAATAGTAACAGAAACGAAAGAGAGAGAAAAAAATAAATGTTTGTACAATAAACAGGCAAAGAAGAAGAAAACAAACGATATTTTTTCATTCAAACAGATAATGTTGTTGTAACTGTTTTTGAAACGAACATATAGAAGAGTTTGGAGAAAAATTTTAAACCATGTGAGCCACCAGGAATGTACGAGACAATGTACCAAATAAGAGCTCCAATTTGTAAAACAGCAAAGATAATAGTAAAAACATAACTTTTTACCTAAAATTATATATAAATATAGAATTATGACAAACAAAAAAATCGAGCCAGGCGACGGGTGCAAGCCGTCGTGCCTTGCCTGGTGTTATCGTATAGGTCCGGAGACCTTCCGTCCTTGTCAAGGGGAGTGCTAACCGTCTCTCCTTTTCTACGACACAAAACTCTATGGAACTGTTCAATTTATTTAAACTGAAATCAATTTCAAGAAACAATACGGTGATTACATTCGATTCATCTCATTGAGAACTAGTGACATCTTAATCAAATCTTTCAACTACTCACCCACACTGAATAATAGATGGTTCCGAGAAGTGTCAGTAAGTAGGTTATTGTAAATGGCAAACGTTCAGCATTTGTTAAGTGTTTAAAATGGTTTGTTGGTCCCCAAAGCATTGAGAAACTAAACAAAACAATACACTGAATTATCAACAATAGAAAACACAAAACGATGATTTCAATACCTCGAAAGAAAGAAAACACTACCGAATGAAAATAGAAGAGCAAATTTTCGTGCTTTGAATACAATAGCTGGAATATACAATGTAGCTAAAGACATACAAAGTATTCCCATGGCTAAACACATCATAAATCCGAGAATACGTTGTTTTCGACTCTAGAATATAATTGAATAAATCTATACCAATCAATCAATAAAAGTCTACTAATGCTGGTAAAATTGGATCATTATCTCCTTTTTGTAGTAAATTTTGAATATCCTCCGTATTCGATGATGTTGAATCAATCCGTTTATTAAAAAAACTTTGTACACGATCGATATTTGTTTGAAAGAGACCTTGAGAAAATATTGCTCGAGACCACGATTGACCATTATCACTCGTATTATTACTATTTGTTTCATTAACAAAATTTTGTAAACGAGAAAATTTCGAATCCATCTAGAAAAATGTGTGCCTAGTTGTTATTGTTAACTTGTGACGAAAAAAGAAAATTATTCAATCAAATATGATTTTTTGTTTTTATTATTATTATTATTGAAAAGATAGGTGTGTATGTGTATGAGAAAAAGAGAGAGAGAGAGAGAGAAAGAAGAAGCGGAAAAGAATGACAAAGTAGAAGAAGAAGACAGTGAGAGAAAAGCATTCAATAGCTTATACATAAAATATTGGTCGTATAAATATGAACAACTGCATTCCGTAAATAAAGTGAAGAAGAAGAAAAAGATTATTTGTTGAATTATGATAAACTAATATTATTGTTTTCGTATATGTGTGTATGTGTCTCTGGATCTTCGTTCGTAGAATCTCGTAGCACAATGAGAAGGAATGAAACACATACATTGAAACGAACAAAAAAGAAGAAGAAGATTTAATTATTATTAACTATTATCATCGTTGACTCAATTCAGATCTTTGCTTATTTGCGTTAGTAAGAGACTAGAAGATATGGAGAGGCACATGAAAAGAGGAAGAAGAAGAACTGGTAGTATTGACTAAAAAAATAAAGAAGATCAAAAATGACTATTTTGATTTTTCAACTCACAAATATGGATAAGAAGATCCTCAACCAAGAAAAAAAAATAGAAATACATGTATACGTGTAAACTTACAAGTACACGAATTGAAAAATAAAAATAAAAATGAGAAGACAACACCGAAAAGTGAGAGTGAGAAGAAAAATTCAAGTCACCGAAGAACACGTAAGGAAAGAAAAAACTGAAACTGTTTCAATTGAAAATAATGTACAAACAAAGTTTAGATATATCAGTGAAAGATGGTAAGAGATATCGAAAAAAAAAGAATCATACAGTCGAAGATGGAAATCGTGCCATCGGTGTTTCATCTTGATAATTAAGACAATGTTCAAGTCTCTAGAAAAAGACACAAAAAACAATTTAATCGAAATGAATTTCAAATGTAAACAAAATACCTTATCGATTTCATCTAATAATGTTGTTTTTTGTATTTCATGTGATTTTGTAAGATTATCTTTTTCTCTTTCATGTTTCATAGTTTGTCGTTTTCGTTCTTCGACAAATTTTTTCGTATTATTCGATTTTAACTCTCGTACACGGCGATCTAATTCGGATTTGTTTCGAATATTTTTCTCCGAACCAAGCCGTTTACTATCTTCGATATTTTGTCGAACTTGACTCAATTCAAGATCTTTCTTTTCTCTAAAACAAACAAACAAACAAACAAACAAGTTCAATTCGATTCTTTTCAAAATTTTCCTATTCAAACCTAAGATGTCGGTCAGTCATTTCTTTCATTTGTGTTTTTTGCATTTCATCAAGTAGAAGTCTTAGTAAATCACATTCTTCGTTCATATGCTGTCGTCGTAGTGCATTTAATTCAGTTAATTGCCGTTGAATAAGCGATGTCCATTCAGCATTTTGTTCGTTACTCAAATCCAATAACTAATTCAACAATTATCGTCCTATTTTCAAATCTCGATAAAACAAAACTCGAACTTACTTTTGGATCATTTCTTCTTGCCGGTGAATTACCACCATTGCTAAACAAACGAAAATTGAATTAGAATAATCATTGAGAGAAAGAAGAAAAAACGTAAGTTAGTAGAGCGGTTAGTTGTTGTAACGAAACGGATACCTGAATGTCAAATATTTAAGCAAGCAACGCGAAAGAAAACTTAATAGATAGGCGAAAGCAAAAATAATTCTGATCATTTGTCTTCTCATTGCAAGCAGTAGATACCTGAGATCTTTTTTCAAATTTCCGCTTTGTAACATCGGCGAACGAGACATTTTTTCCATGTCATTTTTAGCTTTCAACATTATTTTAGATTGTTGTTCACCAATAGTTGTTTGTTCTTTGCCATGTTTCTTCTTCATTAGAACGAGTTCTTTTTCTTGTTTCTGTTTTAATTTACAGAAATTCTTATGTTCACGTAGATAATCTAATGTAATAGGAATAATTGTTTCAACAGGTGTCTTAGGTTTAGCTGATGGTGATGCAAGATTAGTTGTATCAGTTGTTGATGTCGTATTAATCGATACATTACTAGCACCAGTTGTTGTTATTATAGATTTCGTATCTAATGAAGGTGTTGATGTTGACGTTGAATCAGGTACACGTGCTTTACGCATCGACGCTGTACTTGATCCTGCACCGGCATCGGATGAATTATTGACGGATGAATTTAATAATTCTTCAGTTTTCTTGATTAGTAATGGTTTATTTAATTGATCGACAAATGCACTTAAACCATCGGGTACATAGGATTTGAGAATTATTTGACAGAATATTGTTGGTAGTGAGAGTGGAAAATTGCCTTCAGTCCGCAATGAAATATGTCGATAGCCAGCTTGTAAACCATCGAGAGGTAGAACACGTTGTCCAATTAATTTACCAGTTTCTTCATAAACAGCAATACGTAAAATCGCTAAATCAGGAAGAACAATCTAAATGCAATTTTTTAAATATTTTCCTTAATCAAATAAATGTTTATTTACTTTTCGAAATTCGAAAACACTTTCGTCATATCTCGGATTGAGTCCATTGGCTGGTATTGTTTTCGTACGATATTCTTTTCGAATCGTATCAGCTGGTAAACCGTACATATCGACTTCGACATATGTACCAATTTTTTTATCGGACAAAAATTGACCGGATATAACTCGTACGCTACAAAATGCTGCGATGACACCATCTACAGGACTTTCAGAATAAGGATCAAACGTTCGATCGGGTCGACGCATGAAATCAGGTTTTAATAGATAACTAAATAATATAATTGATTTAATTTATTTATTATTCGTTCAAAATCAAACAGTTTTTTCTTTTCCTTTGTTTCTCATTATCTTTATTTTCTAGACATACTAATAATTTCTTTTGTTATTTTCGTTTTTGTCATTTTTATTCAAGTGCTATTATCTCAAGAACATCCGATGAGCTCATACAATGTCGAATTAATTGAAATAGAAAATATGTTCATCTTTATCGATTAACTATTGATGACAACAACATGTCAATATTCTGCTTTTTCTCATCACGATGATTTCAATTAATTGTCAAGTTTAATAAAAATATCATGCAAATTTTTAATTAAACAATTTTATTAATATCTTTCGGATAGATTTTCAACCAATCATAGAACATTATCTTATCGTCTTGTTTTCTCTTTTCCAAGTTAATTACAAACACTTCTAGATAATCATTTTCTTCTTCTTCTTTTTCCATCAATTACATTTGTCTGTTATTAGTAATTCGACGTTTATATTTAAGAAAGAATCATGGACGCAAGTTCGAGCTCTGATTATCTCAATAATAAATATCAAGAAGAAGCAGAAAAAGAAAACAGGAGAAGAAATGCAATCAATGGCACATCTAACTCGACTGCTGCAAGCTGAATAACTTCGAGATATATAGTTCCGTTTTTTTTCTTCTGCTTCTTCTTCTTTTTCTTTCGTTCTCGATAGCTGCGTATATCTGCGTGTTCTTTCTTTTCTCAACAAAATAAATGAGACAAGTAGATTAGTCTTTTTCTATCTTTCCCTCCATTAATATGTCATCTATCTAAACAATAAATAGATGAAGAGGAAGAAAAAGTGCTGTCACTGATCATTGAAATTTAATCAATTGCTATAATAACATACCCGCAGTTTCCATTGTATTCAAATTTGCCAAGATTCAATTGCATGGGAAGATCAGGCGTTTGAAAATTCAATGAAACCATTTGACAGCCAGCATTCCAAAAGATTTGCGGCATATAATTCGATGAATCGACTCGGCCACCTTTCGGATAGACACGCGACATTTGCCGTTTATTATAATTAACAAATTCGATTGGATTTTGTTTCAAATGTTGTAGAGCAACATTCTCCGAAAATGATGACATATGATAATGAATATTTCGTTCTTCAGCTTTAGAAAATCCAGGAAATTTAATTGGTTGAGTGTAGTTCACGCTTGATGATAGAAGTGGATGAATATTTGTTGTTGCACCTTTGTATTGATAACGATTGAGTAGAGCTTCTTCTTCTTCTTTCGAGAGATTCGATGGACCTTTCAATCGAATACCGAATTGAGCGAGAATCGTTCGTCGATTTATTTCATCATTGACATCGACATTCAATTCGGGATGAGCTTCATTATCATCTTCACGTAATTTAACAGTATCGATAAATGCTGCTGGACCATCTTCACCTTCGACATTAGCTGCCGAATCGAGATCATTATCATTGTTCATTTCCGTATCTAAGCCTTTGAGAAAGAGATCAAGTTGACCTTGAAAAGAAAAAAAACAATTCAAAAGTTTTAATCAGGTTTCATTTTTATTTGATGAATGGCATACGTTTTTCGACTTCGGGTTTTAAACGTTTGTTTTTAATTAAAATCTTTCGTTTTAATAAATTGGGCGATGGTAAAGGCACACCAGGTTCAAGCTAAAATCAAATTTTCAAAAATGATTATTCAATCGATTAAAACTCAAGCATAGTTAGTATTCGAAATCAAAAAAGAAACTGATTAGTTTATCATAAAGAGATAAATAACACAGAAGTAAAGAAAGAGAAGATTAATTTTCAAACATTCATACGTAGAAAATTCTTTAACTAAAATAAGAATAATTGAACATAGAATTCGAGTAACATCGAAAATATTTCTTGTTTTGTTTTGTTTTTCTTTATTCTTTGAAAATGTTTAAATCTTATCTTACGTACTGGATAGTTCTCCAATGGTTTCGTTAGTAAATAATCTCCCAAGATGTCTTCACAATATTTGGCTAATTTGAATTGTTGTGGTTTTGAACAATGATTTTCAAATGAAAGTATAACTGGATATTCACTTGTCACAAATGCTGTGTCTCGTATAGCGTAGACGACTTCTTTAAAATTGATATCTGAACACATCGCTTTTCCGTGTGTTATTATAGGTTCTGTGTCATTCTTTCCATCCCAACAATCGAGTTCAATACAACGGCAACCAGCCAAGAGAACTTGTCGATACATTTCAACTGCTGATCGACCACCGAACTGTCGGCCTTGAAGATATGTATTATGTGATGAATTAATTAAATAATGACACAATGGTTGATCCATATCATGATAAACTTCGAGACGATCGAGAAAAACAGGAGCATTTTCATCGGACATTAAATATCGTGTTAGACCGTCACAAGATAAATGACCACGATCTCGATAATTGGCACGTAATTCATATCGATCAATAATACGTAATGCACTATTCGTATCATAGAATGGAAAAAGAATTTCGTTTAAACGTGGATCACGTTGACTTTCATTGAGCCAATCGACGAATTGTTTAGTTGTTATATAATCTTTTCCACCGGAGAGTTCATCGAAAAGTCCAGAAATATCAGTACGAGGACAGATTTTATGATAGAGATCGGAGAATTTTTCGAATGTAAAATCACTTGGATCGACTTCATCATTCTTTGGAAGAAAGAAAACAAACAAACAAATAATAAAATTATTAGGTTGTTATTTAGTTTTCTTTTACTTTTCCGCTTGGCAAACCAAGTTCTTTGAGAATTTCAAAGATACGTTTTTCTGTTTTACCGGATGCAAATGTTTTACTAATACTAAAGTCAAATATCGAATAACAATTTGTTTATATTAGTCAATTAACTTTTACCTTCGAACGGGAATTTTTTTATTAACATTTAACATAAAGGACAATTTCATCCAGCTATGCAAAAGAAAAAAAACAACAACAACAATATAGACTTTCATCAAATTAACTCGATTGAAAATCGATCCTACTGTTTGCGTAATATCGTTGTGGGACATATATTATTTGCTTTATGATTATGGGTAATTTTCCTTAATCCTTCAATCCATGCCTTTTTTTGGTAAAATCGAAAATATATTTATTTAGATACAAAACAACAAACAAAACACAGACTTTAGCTGTTGCTGGATCGGCACCGGTTATATTCGTATGACTGATTTGTACAAAATCTATTCCACTACAAATCGTTACTGTTCGTTCGTCGATATTACCACGACCGTAAACCAGTGAATTTGCCATAAGATCCGCAGCAATTTTTGGATCGTTCGGAGCTGAAATCAATAGAATGTTGTCGTTTGTAAACAATATTAATGTATTTGATTTACCTCGACCTGGTCGTATATCACTAACTTGAGACAATTCAATAACTTGTCCATCACGTCCTTCACTTTGCCAGTAAATAAAAAAACCATAATTATCAATACGAAATAGACAATTCTGTTCTAATGTGCCATTTTCTTCATCCCAACGATCGAAGTAATCGCCCTTAAATAGACGAGCTGGTACTTCAATTTGCCAATCGAAATTATACGCTTTCGACATTTAAATAATTAATATTCGTTATTTAAATTCCGATGAATTGACCATGATAAAGACGGTTGAATACCATCAATCATTGTCACATATAAATCTAAAATAAATCAATTCATATTATATTATCCATCAACTTCTCACACTGAATATATTTAGTGGTTTTACATTAAACATATCCATCTATCTATTCAATATAGACGATAGAACAGAATGGAATGCAGAACTATAGTAAATGTTGTTGATGCGTTTTGACATTTCTCCAGTTGGTTGATTCGGCCACCATAATTATGTGTTAACAGAATAGATCAACAAAAAATACATCGGTATATAGCGTCATCTATTCATACACAGATCGTTTTTCTATGAAAGACACTTCAAAATACTATACTCGTTTTTTTTTCATTAGAAATTAATAAAATAATATTATTTCTCTGTAAGTACTTTCATTGAATTTTTACTACGAGTTAGGTGTGTTCTTATTTAGTCGATATATTTAGTAATATAACGCGATTATTAATTAATTTGACTTTGATGTTAATAATTTAAAAGAACAAGCAAGCGAGCGAGTGAGCGAGCGAACGAAAGAATTAATTAATTCAATTCAATTCAACTTATTATTTATTTTTAGAAAACCATATTTTGACTGATTTCTATGTAAGTAGTTAAACTCAAATCTGTTTTGCATTTGCATATCTCGAGGAAACCATTGCTAGACATGTTTAGAATATTTAATTGACTATATGTTTTCTAACAAACTACATACTGGTCAAAATATTTCGAACTGAAGACAAAAAAAAACGCATCTGTTATGTTCTAGTCGATGAGTATATATTAATAAATCAAATATATGTAATCGATTCACTGAAAACATCGAAGATTTATCTATGATAATTATTTGGAATATTAATGACAGATATTATTCATCGACTTCCTTCTCTTTTTTTTCATTTAATGAATAGATATTCAGTTTTTTCCTTGAAACAAAAAAAACCTACTAATGTATTTCTCTTAGTTCTTTTTTTTTCTTCTCTTCCTGTTCTTCTTTGTGCTTATGCGTTCTCATTAAATATAATTTTGATGATTGTTTAAAATCATCTGCAATACTTTGCTGCAAAAGAAAGGAAAAACTACTGCCAAATATGACAATCATTGACATATCATACTTTTACAACATGCTCAAGTACTTTATTATTTATTTCCCTGAAGTACTGGTTTTTTTTGCTCCTATACTGAAAGAAACCAACGACGGCAATCTATTTTCAAACTGTCATCTTCATTTATATCAGTAATTCATTTTGATTAGGAACTAATTATACATTCAACAATTCAAATTTTATTTAAATCAATTGTTTTAAAAAAATCACATAATCTATTGACCTAGTTTATTTCTATGTGCACGTGTTGTGATCATTCGAATCAATTCATATCATAAAAAGCACGAGTGAACGAAAAGTATATGCCCGGCAGCTATGCTACGCTTGATAGATCAAGCTGCACATAAACATAAACACTAGAAGAATATATTCGATAGACATATATTAAATCGACGACGATCATTCTATAAAATTGGAATATGTTTTACTATTCTAATTACTCTGTTTGTAATTAATTTTACGTTATTTTCTTCAACAAATTCTAAACCAATTAATATTACTCTATATCAAGAAGTTATATTAAATAATCAATCACTATGCAATGAAAAAACACATCGTTTTGGATTTAATCAAAAGGTTATTTCAATATCAATTTTTGGATTACAATCAAAATATGCAGATAATAAAATATTCTCATGGAATACGACAATAATGCCTTATTTAGAAGCCCTATCAAATGAAGTACATGAAATACTTCCATCTTGGATTATTCGTGTTTACACAGATTTCATTGATAGTACAAAATAACAACGAGAAATTGTATACAAATATTCAAATATCGATGTTTGTGATATGAACAATTTGCCAATGTTAGGTTCAAAATTGTTAAAATTTTTACCTGAAAAAATATGGCGATTTTTACCAATCTATGATCCGTATGTAGATTATATGCTGTCTCGTGATCTTGATTCACCGATGACTAAACGTGAAACTGAAACACTTAATTTAGGGCTTGGTAATGATCAAACAAATAATTTTTTTTATATTGCACGCGATCATAAAGAACGTAGTGTACCAATTTTGGGTGGTCTATGGGGTGCAGCACCTGTTCGAGCTCGTAGTCTTTTACATGAAATTTTTCAAGTAATGCTCAATCCAGATATCGTTTATAAATATGATCGAGCGCGTGATCAAGATTTTCTATATGATTTCGTATGGCTAAAAGTTCAAAATCGTTCGTTGATATTTGATAGTGCCTATTGTGAAACATTCGGTGGTCAATCATTTCCTTTTCAACGTTCGGATAATTATTGTTTTCTTGGTTGTTACAGACCTTGTTGTACTCCTGCTGGAATAGATAAATCTAAGATACACGCCAGTATTTGTCCAAAAGCTTGTCGACCAAAGGAACATCAAGATTGGGAATATTGTTAAAAATAATATCTTCGATTTGTTTTTTGTTGAAATAGGTTTAACTTATTTTGTAGAGAGATTTCATTAAGCTAAAATAATAAATAACCGGTCTATCAAAGACAATGAACGCATGCCTTCACATCAGAACATAGAGAATCGATAGCAAGACAGCAGACAACGTTGCAAAACCGTTATACTCTCCCCTCGAGATTAAAAGATCCGAGTTTTGTATCATGTTTTTACTGTAAAAATCACCCTACTCGTATATGGCATTTTTCAAGACGTTTGACTCTCAAGAGGTCTTCTAATATGGGAGAGTGTGTTTCATTGGCTGTTCATGATATGATATGTTCTGCTTTCGTTTCCGCATCTTTTCAGTTCTAGTTCTTCTCTTAGTCTAGTTTAGTCTTGTTGACTTATTTTGATTCTCGTCTTGATTTGAATAAAGTAACTATAAGTTTTACAGGAAGATTTACTCTATATTCATACTAGTCAATATTAAAACATGATTTTTTAAAAATCATACGGCAACCTTCATTGAAGTTGTGCCTATATCAATTTGATATTATGCATGAATAGTTACATAAAAGCGTATAAAATTAACCGTTACTAAATAGTCGTAAACATATAGAAAACAATGTTCTGTATAATAACTTTCTCCTGATATAGAGTCCGTTGAGGGAATTCTGATGAGAAATTAAAATTTTCGTTTTATTTTACTTCGTCCGTTCTTATTTGAAGTGATGAAGATATGATTCCTTTATCATAGATAGAGTAAGAAGGTATCTCTATCTAATGACAATTGTCATTTGATACAGACACCTTGCTCTATCTATGATAAAGGATTCATATCTCCATCATTTCAAATAAGAAAGAACGAAGTAAAAGAAAACGAAAATTTTAATTTCTGATCAAAATTCTCCATACGGACTCTATCGTTACTTTTAGTGAAATAACTAAAACCAAATTTATACAAGTAAAAATGGCCAATTGTTATAAATGTATGACTGGCCGAAAGATTATTCATTTATTAAAGTTCTTCATTGCTGTAACTACAGCTTCAAGTTTAATTAGCTATTTTGTATATGAATATCAAATAAAATATTCATTTGAAAGTATTATAACAACTACCATTAGTAGTTATCGAAGATTTGATGAAATGTTCGATATTAATAATACACTAAAATATAGTAATTATACTTATGAATTCTTCTCACAATGGACTCAAACTCTGTGTAGTGAAAAATCATCTCGACGTGGACCACATCAAAAGATTATAGCGATTTCAGTTTATGGGACAGCATCGAAATTTACTGATAATTCCATGTTTGCATGGAATACAACAATAATGCCTTTTTTAAAACAACTCACGCAAGAAGTCAATGATCTACTTCCATCATGGGTTATACGAATGTACACAGATTATGTTGGTAGTACAGTAGAACAACGAGAACTTATCAAGACGTACGCAAATGTTGATGTTTGTGATATGAATAATCTACCAATATTTGGTTCATTATTATTAAGTTACATGCCCGGAAAAACATGGCGATTTTTACCAGTTTTAGATCCATATGTTGATTACACATTATCACGTGATCTTGATTCACCAATAATTCGACGTGAAACTGAAACACTTGATCTATGGCTATCAAGTGAACATGAAAATAATTTCTTTTATATTGCACGTGATCATCCACTGCATGATATATATATTCTCGGTGGTTTGTGGGGTGCAGCACCAGTTCGAGCTCGCCGTGTTCTATCAAATATATTTCTACCGATATTAACACCAACAGTAGCTCGTCAATATACAGGTGCTGGTGATCAACAATTTCTTGGCGATTTTGTACGCAAGCATATTATGAATAATTCATTGATATTTGATAGTTTTCATTGCGCAAAAATGAATGGTCGACCGTTTCTTTCACAACGTTTAAATATTTATTGTTTTCTTGGTTGTATTAGGCCATGTTGCGAAAATATAACGTTGTCACACGATGCATCACATGTTTCATCTTGTCCATTACAGTGCCGACCATTAGAACATCAAACTTGGGAATTCTGTTGACCTTTGTAAAAATATGTCTTTAATTTTGTTAGAAAATATACGAATAGTTTTAAATAAAAAACAATAATTGTGAAGACATCTCTAATGTGAATATTCCCTTTTTCTTTATTTGACGATATTGGGTGCGTTAGAGTATCTGAATGATTATAAAGCGAATCAAAATCGAAATATCAGAAATGGTTCGTTCAACAATGTTCTTATGGCATGCTGATTTCTGGTACATCAAGATTGGAAATAATGTTTAAAACAATATTTTTGGTTTTTTTTGTTGAAATATAGTTAAATTATTTTTAGAGAAATTTCATTAAGCTATCACATAGCAGAAGATAACAGTGCAAAACCGTTAGACTCGTCCTCTTGAGATTAAAAGATCCGAATTTTGTATCATGTTTTTACTGCAAAAATCGCCCTACTCGTTATGACATTTTTCAAGACGTTTGGCTCTCAAGAGGTTTTCTAATATGCGAGAGGTGTACTCCGCATTCATATTCGTGAATACGAAAAATTATACGCAAGCCTTCACTAAAATTGCGTCGACAACAAACTAACGTTATGCGTGAATGATCACCATTGCACAACAATGAATGATCGACCGTTTCTTTCACAACGTTTAGATATTTATTATTTTCTTGGTTGTATTAGGCCGTGTTGTGAAAATATAGTGATGCCAAGTTATGCACCATTTGTTTCACCTTGTCCATTACGATGCCGACCATTATGACATCAGACTTGGAAATTTTGTTGACCTTTGTAAAAATATGTCTTTAATCTTGTTAGAAAATATACGAATAGTTTTAAATGAAACTGAATAAATTTGTTGCTATGAGCCAAGAAAATAAACTACAGTCAAACTTCTCTGAGTGAACATCTTTCTAATGTGAATATGTTCTTTTGGTACCATTCTGCTTTTCTTTATTTGATAATGTTAAGTGCCTTAGAGTATGTTAATGTCAAAAATGTTTCGTTCAAATCGTGAAATGATAGTTCAGAAATAATTTAAAATAAAAGCACACTTTATCATAAATTTGTTTCGTTATATCAAGCTGATCATATGTCACCTTTCGATACTGTTCACATTAGAGAGTGAAATAGACCTTATCGCTTCACCCTATTCGTTGATTTTGTACGAAACATCATATTCATACTTTGTCGTCGTTGATGTTTCGTTTTCATCTATGATATAATTTAATAGGGATAAATAACATATGAGGCGTAACTACATTCGACGGCGAAGATCATTTAGTTTTCGTCCAACGAAATATTTATTCTTTTTGATTATTCTTAGCATTTCAATTTTTCATGTAATAAATCTATTTGGATATGGCCAATCAAATAAATTCCACACACTTCAACCTTCTATTAAACATGTTCACAAAGGACCAGAAACACCGTCTGTACAAACACTATTAAGAGTTTGGAATCTTGTAAAACGTCGTTTTAATTATACTTATGACATATTTAGTCAATGGAATCAAACATTATGTAGTATTCAATCACAAAAACGTGGACCAAATCAAAAAGTGATTTCTGTTTCTGTCTATGGAACGACATCGAAATTTACGAATAATGCAATGTTTGCATGGAATACAACTATAATGCCTTATCTAGCAGCATTAAGTCAAGAAGTGGATGATTTACTACCTTCGTGGATCATACGAATGTATACGGATTATGTTGGTAGTACATTAGAACAACGAGAACTTATCAATACGTATGCAAATGTCGATATTTGTAATGTAAATGATATGCCAATGTTTGGTTCATCATTAGTAAATTATATGCCGGGTAAAATGTGGCGATTTTTGCCAGTCTTTGATTCGTATGTTGATTATATCGTATCTCATGATCTCGATTCACCAATGACAAAACGACAAGCTGAAACACTCGATCTTTGGTTATCAAGTGAACATGAAAATAATTTCTTTTATATTGCACGTG
>Ga0209922_102630_pt1 | contig 15233 bp, 13 predicted proteins | sample ThiBiot_500_biof_FD_183946 | JGI IMG/M metagenome (GOLD analysis project Ga0209922, IMG submission 183946) | Wastewater bioreactor microbial communities from Cape Town, South Africa - Thiocy_expt_500_biof (SPAdes) | ecosystem: Engineered > Bioreactor > Thiocyanate-remediating > Anaerobic-Aerobic ...
CAAGAACATCATAGGAACTTTCTTAGCTTTGAATATCTGTGAAATGCTCATTTCCGTGTGTTGCTTTGTGTGTGTGTGTGTGTGTGTGAGTGTGATATTTTTTTAATTTATATATATATTAGGAAATATATATATGTCGAAGACGAAATTAACAGTAAACAAAATTGAATTAGTGCACCTTGATAGATAATTGAGTCGTTATTCTTTTTTTTGATAATCCGTTTGTCTTTTATCGAACAACAACCCAGGAGACTAATCGATCATATGGTAAACATATTTTCAGCACAGTTTGAGACAAATAGACATGACAAGTAACCTTGATATACAAGGATGTTTTTTAAATATTTTTGAGATGCCAATGAATTGCTTATCAAATTCGTTGAAGTATAATTATCCTTCGAGAGAAAGTCAACTGTATGCATGTATGCCTACGAAACAATCAGTTTTGTAATATAAAACGGACTATATTATCAGATTACAATTCAAGGCTGTCTTTTTCTTTTCAATATACATATTCTTATATAGTACAAAGCAGAGACATCAATCATGTTAATATGCAAAGCAAGGTTTCATATTAAAATAAAAAAACTTTACTGATATCTATGTAAAGCGAACATTTGCTTAGACAATTGGATCCAGTGGTATAAATAGTAATTGTTATATGACTTTTGTAATAACATTAAAGAAAGAATAGGATTTACGCTTTTGACATTCCAAGCAGCGTAAAAAGAAAGAATATTGTTACTTTTGTCGAGTAAATTAAATCTAAACACGTTCTACATCAACATCTAAGATGTATATATAATGCTTTTAGTTTTGTTCCTTTGTTTGTCAAAATTGAGGAAATCGAATAAATCTTACAGCTGATTGTTTGCAATTAAAATCAAATAAAAAAAGTAAGCAATTCACAAAATGGAGATTTTTGTAAATAAAAAAATATATTAGTAATAATTGATGACTCTGACTTAGAAGTAAATAGTTTTTCATGTACTTTTGTTTGTGCTTTCAGTATATTATATGATATGAAAGTACCCATTTTCTGACAAATAAATTGAACTTGTATGACCTACTAATTATGCTATCTTTGCTTTTAAGGCTAGGTTATTATCAAAAGAATCATTTCGATGACTTCTTCCTTTCAATCCACAATGTATTTAACATAAAAAAAATTATCAAAAACTTTTTAAAATCTTTTTATCTTAATCTTTTTTGACTCTCGATTAATATGAATTGCATTAATCCTTTGGACGTCATCTCTATTTGAAAAAGAACATTTCTAGAAGTCAATACACATGAATTTGCTAAAGATACGACACGTCTTCTTGTGAAACGCAAACTGAAAGGGAGTGTAACGTTCTTACAAAACTTAACTTGCTAATATGTTGACACTAATCTGCATTTCCTTTCCACTGCAAGAACCTTAATAGTTAGTTCGTGTTTCACACGTCTAATACCACATGAGATTCCGTTGATAAGTTCTTTTTTGATAAAAGTAGGACGTAGTAACATGATCTCCACCTCGTTGTTTAATCACATTCATGATTACTTATTCTAACTAGCATTCGCTACCTATCACTTTAAATGCATTATCAATGTTCTGTAACATATGATCTTGGAACAACATTCGGACGGAGAGTTCTCACAGTTTCATCTAGATGCCTGCTTGTTCTTTTTGCACGTTAACTAGCTTTTACTCTTACGATCTTCCGTTTTTGCAATCGAATACATTTGCACTCTGTTAATTAGTGTCATCGAAGTGAACTTTTTCAACTTTTTCTCTTCTTCATTTTCATTTGTGCTATATAAACAAGGTTAAAAAATAGCATGATCCTCTTTATTTTATTGCAAGCAGGTTAACAGAAACACGTTTTTTTGCTTTTAACCAAATCATATACAGCATATTTATATGCCGAGACCAATTTGAAAGTACCATCTCATTCATCATTTCTATTTCATTCGTGTTAGATTAACATCATCATTCTCCACTACCAAATCGGCACATATTTATCATGTTATTCCAATCTCAATACTATTTAACCGTAGTTCTTGGTCTTCTTGTTGTCATTCTTGTTCAATGTGAACACGCAAATAGTTTATCGACTCATCATTCGAAAAACAAAATTCCGACGCTACTTGATGAAGAAGCAACGCAATGGCTTTCACCGCGTAATGCGCGACGTCGTTGGCATCATCGGCCAACTCAACAATCCAATGAAGTCGATCAAACATTAAAACAATTGCAATCACTCAATGACAATGGTATTCGTCAATTCGATACACAAGCATTCGAAGGTGTTTCAATGGAAGTTATTTTCGAAATGGTCTATAAACAACAAAATAATGCCGCTTCTTCTGGATAAGAATTTTTTCTGTCATTTATTCGTTTAAAAGACTAATAAAACAAACGGCAGAAGAGAATTTCAGTTAAACGACGCTTCAGATCTTATCTCTTCTCGTCATAAAATCTATTGCATGATGCAATTTCTTCTCACCTAACGATAGACATCGAATGTCAATAAAAACAAATATATATATATATTCATCTGTAAACATGTTAATTTCCCTCATGAAAATCTATGCACACATTCGTTGTTTAGATAGAAAATAAATACAAACAAATCGACGCAAAAAAAAACGATATTTTGCGTCTTCGATTACATTCTTATAACATTTTGAAATATTCAACAAGCTCAGCAGGACGTGTGAAGGAGTGACTAAATAGGTCAATTTTGTTTTGTGTTTTCTCGTGACGAAAATTGAACGGCTGATATTCATAATCGCTGTTGGAGAGTTCTACTTGACTAATTTTTTCCCATCGATAAACAGAAAAATGTGTTCAGCAACTTCTGTGTCCATGTTTCATGTCAGAACATCGAATTCAAGGCAACGAACCGAATAAAACTTTCATCAAGAGATTGTCTTACGTATCTAATTGTTCATTTATTCAATGTAGAGAAAAAAAAACACGTCGTTTCTTTTCGTTCATCATCATCTTTTAATCGGAGTTCCACTACATTTAATATTCGATGTGAAATGAAATTCAAAAAAGATGAAATGACTTTGTCACGAATCGCTAAGCTCGTTTAGAAATAAAACAAAAATAACAAAGCGACAGAATTTGTCGGCGCCGATAGTAAGATTCAATCGAATAACGTTAATCTCATGTCACCTTGCATCTTCTTCTTCTTCTTTTTTTCAATTTAAATAAACAAACAAATAATATCAATCGCCCGAAGCACGCTCGCGCAATAATGTCGGTTCGTTTGTCTTTTGCAGATAGAAATCACGCTCAAAACGTGTCATCACACCTTGTCATTTCGTTTCGTTTCTTAAGAAAAACAAAATCGATTCCTATGTGGGAAAATTATGCTAAATATATACACATACAATTAACACACGAATGTAAGAAAACAAAACAACACAACAGCAAGGAATGCTAATTTTTTCATCGTCTTATTATATCATTTCATTAAAATTAGACGATCATTTTTCATTTGATATCGCCAAGAAAGCGAGCGAAAGAAAGATTTTTCTTCTTCTCTCCTACTGTTTCTCTATCTTGATACGCACATATTTCGTCTGTACAGAGAGAGAGAGAGAAGTACTAATTATAATTTCTTCTTCTTCGTCTCTCTTTCTCTTCTTTCCTTCTTTTGCGTTTCTTGAGTGTTCATTTTCACGAACGATGGAACAGCAACAGCTCGTTACGATGCTTTCAATTGAAAAAACATTCTATTTTAATAAAACTATTTCCACACATCCCAAACGAAAATTTATCGCTGATACACTCAATAAAGTAAGTTGCCGCCGAGCGACAATCGAAATCAAACGAAATTCTCATTTCGAATTTTAGTTGAAAGATGACGAGAAGATTTCCGATGATGTCTTTGCTTTAACTATGAATATCTTCGATCGATTTATTTCGAAAACATCGTTATTCATCGATAATCGTTCGAATTCATTGATTGCTTTGTCATGTTACAATCTTGCCAAAAAACTTCGAACTAATATTTTAATTAACAACGAAAACGAAGTTACATCATTGATTCTTGCAAATGAAAATTTTACCGATGACGATATTTTTGTAAGTCATTCGAAAGAAAATGAAAATACACAATTGCAATTTCTGATTTTCAGAATGCCGAACAAGTTATTGTCGAAACATTAGATTGGGATTTATCATGCGTCGTTCCTCACGATTATATTCGTCTTATTTTTCAATATATTTTTCCTCGTGAATTCGATCGAACAAAAATTTTGTCACATGTACATATTCTTCTTTCGATAGCGATTTGTGGTAAGACGATCATTGAGAAACATCGACAAACTTCTAATCTTCTTATTTAGAAATCAATACATTAACCATTTTGCCTAGTCTTCTCTGTTGTGCTTGTATTCGAGCTGCACTCAAAGGCGTTCACTATTCGAATATTCAACAGATCGATGATTTAATGGTCAATCAAATCGCTTGTAATCAAGTCGATCTCATTCAAACACAATGTTTAATCGAACAATTCTTGCAAACATGCTTGAAAAATCTCACACCGAAACCGGCACGTCGCTGTTTGGCACCGATCGATACAATCAATAAGAAGACAGCTAGTCCACGAGTGAAATAAAAGTCAAATGAATGGTTTTCTATCTATTTTCACTTCCGAGTTTTATTTTGTTCATATTATTTTTTTTATATATTATCGATGAGAAAAAGAAAACAACGCCGTTTGTTCTATTCGAAATAAATGAGTATTCGATTTGTTTAGATTGCAAAATAAAATATTGAAAGTTTTGAATTTCTCCTATGAATGATATATTCATTTTTAATGTATTCACAATGATGTAATCAATGATGAGAAAACAATGATTCGTTCTTAAAACAAAAAGTGATACAACCACTCAAGATTAATAAGATATATTACTTTTAGTTCCGATTGATCAAGTCATATCCTGTGGAGTGAATGTTTGAAAAAGAGAAGAATGAAATCATTTGTTTATGAAAAGGCAACCTGCTGAGATTGTTCAAAAGAACAAGTCTGCAAGGAAATGTTCAGCCGTTTGAATTGCGTAAAATGTATTCAACTTCGAAAAAAGAAAAACAGACAAGATGAAGAGGAAACGATTGATTTCGATATATTTGTCTTATCGTGCAATCGTTCGTTTGGTTTCAATTGATACACAAATCGAAGTGTTCAGTTATCTTTCTTTCTTTTTTTTATTGCTGTTTTGAAGTTTTAAATAATAATCTTATCGATCTATGATATTAAACAAATAGAAGAAAAACATGCTTGTTTCTTTCGATAGAAGTTATCTACTTATTCACAGATTTTCAATGGAAATATAATTAATGAGAAGATTTGTTAAGTGTTTCTACAGATAGCGATTGTACTGAATTAATCAAACATTACATCTCCATTCTGTTCTGACATCTATTCGCTTTGTAGATATATATACGTATGTCTCTGAAATTTTCAACCAATCACATTTCGTTTCTCAGCATATTAGTAGTAGTTTTTACATTACAGTCTGAGTGTAGCGTAATTTTGTAAACGTTTTTTTAAAGAAGGTTTCAATCTTGATAGATGTATTTTGTTTTTAGGTAATTTTCTTTCGAATATGTCATCCGAAGATACACCAACAAAAGATTTATTTCTCAATGAATTTGCCGATGTTTCATCGTATAAAGATGTAAAACGATTGAATTAAACGAAATATAGTTTTCATTTGATGTATTAATTTAGGCTGCTTGTTCAAATGTTGTTAAATTAATTCGTTCATCGAACGATTTATTACGTTCAAGTGATTATGATTTTCTCATGAGTTTTGCACCACTTCGTCAACGAATGGATACACTTGCTGAGAAAGTTTTACAAAAGTAGAAATAGAAAACATTTCGATTTCATAGTTTAATCAAGATTTCAATTGATTTTAGTATGAATACAATCTTAAGACAACAAAATCTACGTCGTGATTTGGGCATTGTTACATGGAAAGAAGCAGATCATGAAGATAAAATCGAGAAATTAATCGATCTCAATGATATTCTCTTCGAACGAGCTGTATGATTGATTATTCACATAATTCTATTATAAATCGTTTCTTTTTCAGTCGTCATCGTTAGATGAGGCAGCTGGATTGAAAAAGACAACAACCGAAGTGAAAACACTTGTTCCATCGATTCGAAATGCATCTGCAACTTGGAATAAAAAAGTCTCGAATAGAACCGAAACAAAAGACTTTTCATCGAAATAGATTTTTGTTTAGGAAGGTTTTGTTTTACAAGAAACGATTCTTCCAACGAAACCACAACAAAAACGTGGAAATCAATTCTTTGCCAATCATCAACAAACAAAAAATATTCCTAAACCACAATTGAATTTCTCGGATAAAGTCAATAATAATCCTCAAATACCATTCATACCAAGACTTCGAACAAAACCAAATGCTCAAACACCTTTGCCAAGTGAGATTCTTCAATAATCGAAAAATTCAGCCATTAAAGAACCTTTGATTCTCTTTCTGTAGCCATTTTTTCGCAATTAGATGCTCAAACAATTGATATCAATCTCTTAGAAAAACATCCGGAATTGTAAGACAATTGAATGTTTGATTTTGTTGAAAGAACTTGTTCTATCGTAGATTACTTCATCCTTATTTCGATGAAATCGAAGCATTTGAACCTGATGACAGTCTGCTAACACCAGTTCAAGCTCAAGTTTGATTTTAGTTCTTCGATTGGCGAATCTTCACGTGTTTGTTTAGATTCCAAAAGCAATCGAAGACACAAAATGTTCGTATGTCGATACGTCTGAAGCATTGAAAACTATGATGAATCATATTGAAAATCAAACTGAATTAGCTATTGATTTAGAAGTAGATTTCGATTGAAATTCGACTTTTTAATCATGCGTTTTTATTTAGCATCATTCATTTCGTTCCTATCAAGGTTTTACTTGTCTAATGCAGATATCTTCTCGTACTGAAGATTTTCTTATTGATACTCTTGCATTACGTGATGAATTAATTGTCTTGAACAATGTTTTCACCAATCCGAATATTGTCAAAGTAAAATTTATTTCGAATAGAGAAATAAAATTTTTGCATATTGTGTTTTTTTACAGGTTTTTCATGGTGCAGATTCCGATATTGAATGGTTACAGAAAGATTTCAGTGTTTATGTTGTCAATATGTTTGATACACATCAAGCAGCACGTGAATTGAATTTATCTTCGTTGTCACTTGCTTATCTACTCAAATCTTTTTGTGATATTGATGCAAATAAACAATTTCAATTAGCTGATTGGAGAATAAGGTTAGATAGAAAATTGTCAGGAATTATCATTTGTTGTAATTGATTTAGACCTTTGCCAGAAGAATATCTTCGTTATGCACGTGAAGATACACATTATCTTCTGTATATTTATGATTTATTAAGAAATAAATTAAGTGAAAAGAATGTACAATTATTAAAAATTGTTTATGAAAAATCGAAGATTATTTGTCAGAAAGTATGAGAGGGATTTATTGTTTTTTTTCTTTGAAAATAATGCGTCTTTTTCGTTTAGTTATATCGAAAACCATATTTTGATGACGATGCTTATCAGAATATTTATTCGAAATCTCGAAAAACTTTCAATATTCGACAATTAGCAGCATTGAAATCGCTTTTCTATTGGCGAGATCGACTTGCTCGACAGGAGGATGAATCAATCGGGTACTATTTTCATGCTTTTCATGTTTTGAAATTCATAATTTTTATGCAGATACGTATTACCGAATCATATGCTCCTACAGATCTCGGAAATTCTTCCCAGGTAAAATTAAAAATCATTTTCTATATATTCTCAAGTATTCGTCGGTCTTTATTAGAGAACCGCAAGGTGTTCGTGCATGTTGTAATCCAGTTCCTTTATTAGTTCATCATAATTTACACGATATTCATCAGATTGTTCTTCAAGTTCGAGATATACCTTTAATCGAAGTAAAACGAATCTTATTATCTATCACAACTAGACAATTTCATTGTTTTTCTTCTTCTCAGGAACCAAAGGAACAACAATCAGCTCCATTGACTCTTCCCGCTCTCTATGATCCAGAAAATGTACTCAATTGTCCACATGATACGTCTCATCAAATCGAACAGCAGCTGATCACAAATATTCATTCAAAACAAAAGATTCTCTTGAATGGTAGTAATTCGAACAATCGACAAAATTCGTGATAATTCATTGATTTTTTTTTGCTTCAGATCTTTCATCGGTCTTAGATGAAACATTTCTTGAAGAAGCGAATAAACGTGATGGAATGGACTTGACAACATTGCCAATTAAGATCAAAACCGAACTTTTGCCAATTAGAAAAATTTCACAAAAAAGTTCAACGAATTTCTTCGATTTAGTAATTTAAAAAAAAAATCTTTCTATGAATTGATTTATTTTTTCTTCAGTTTATGCCTGAATCACATCGAACGAGTGGTTTAGTCGAGAAGAAAGCTTATTGGCAAGTCTATTATCCCGATCGAGATTTATCAAGTAGAATCAACTTTTTTTTTAAATCAATTTTAACATTTATTTTCTGGTAATTTAGTTAAAAAAATTATTACGAATGATTCAACGAATCAAAATGGAAATGCCATTACAAAAGAAAAATCCAGTGATGATATCGAAGTGATTATGCTCAGTAAACAATCGACAAAACGTAAACGAAAATCAGCGAATGAAGAAAATATTAGTTCGAAATTGAAGAACAAACGATATCGTCGTGGAAATGTAGCTGATGAAGTTCCAACGAAAATAATCTTAGATGATGACGAAGAAGAAGAAGACGAAGATCATGAAGAAGAACCAGGAGAAATTCTCGATGATGATCAACAATCAGCGATTAAACCACATAAATATACATTGTTTAATGAAGAACAAATTCTTTCGAGTAAAAGAAATAAGTTTTTTCTTTGATAAAAATGAAATTTGTTTTTTCGTTTCGAATAGAAAAATTTAAACGACCAGCTGATGATGAGGATATTTACGATCCGAATCGTTCGAAAAAAGCAGCGAAAGTTAAAGTAAATCCTTTGATTTAATTTCAATTTGTAATTGTTTTTGTTTTATCCTTCATTCTAGAATCCAAAACGACCAGGTGCTCAACAAACCAACAAATCACTGTCCTATCCATTTCCTAAAAAGACTTAATTCTTTTGTTTGCTTTTTCTTGTTGCTGTTGTTGTTTATTTAAAAGAAAAAAAAGGAAAGAAAGTTGAGATAAATCAGCAAATAAGTAAGGACAACTAAACACCAGAATTCATTACACCCGATAGGATATTCAGTTAGATAGTTTTCTTAAGCCAATGGATCAATTGTCGATGTACGATATCGAAGAGTAAATATAGCTAATGCCACAAAGGCTAACGAAATTGTAACGATTAATTCAACAAGTGAAATGATATTATTTCGTGTTGGATGACTCGATATCCAATTGTTTTCAATAACACCCCAAAAAAATAAGAGAAAAACAATCCATGGAGAGAATTGATACGATGCTCGTTCGAATGTAACGAGATTAAAGTTTGTACTGAATAGAAATACAAAAGCAGCAAGACCGACTAGAACAAGAGTTGCTGTGCCAGCATTGGCAATTGAAATATTAAATTCATATTGAAGAAATGTATTGAATGCAAGAGAAAAACGAAGAGCTACGAGCAAAACAAAAGGAAATAAAATCATAACGAAAGAAAAATCGAACCTGTTAAACTAGCAAAAAAAGCAAGACCATTTTGAACAAGAAATCGCAAATACCAAACATCTCGATTGCTAAAATTGAAAGAAAGTAGCTATCAGTTTTAATGTTGAGATTTTCAAATTATTTACAATCCTTCAGCTTCATAGAGTTTTCGGTTTAATCTCAAATTATGATTGAAAATAAACACAGCTCCGTATAAGAATAAAAACGAAATGAGATCCACAATCCAACTCCACTAGAACAAGAAAATAAAATAAACAATCAATTATTTTCTTCTTCCGATTGATTGACGTACAACAATACAATTTTCATGAAAAAATAAAAGCCAAATAGTTTGTATAACAAAACCCAAATTATAAAATCCATAGAACATCACTGTTAGTGTGCTTGGATAAATATAGAGATAACCATTGGTTGCTCGACGAAAGATAAATGTCAATGCGTAGAAAAGCCACGCAAACTAAATTAATCAAAATTCATTTGAGTAATAAAAAAAAACTCATTTATTTGTCACCTGCCAAATATGATTCAATGCATTGAGTGTTCGGTAGACCCAATCCGAAGGTGTAATATCAGTCACTGAGAATTCTTCAGCACGTAATGTTGTATTTGGAAAAAGTCCTTTTAAAAACGCAATTGAATCGATAGAGGAAAGAAAGAAAAAGTGTCAATCTTACGATTATTTCCTCGTTCAGCTAGTTGATTAACAACAGCGTAACCAAAGAATAAAATCAATGTATCAATTATAAAACTCAATCGAACATAATTATGTCGATATTCATTGGATGAAATCGGCGGATTGAGTAACATTTTTGAGGGTATTGAAGGGAAATTAAAATACAAAAATAAAACCTTTTTTATTTTTTTTTGAATGATATTAAAAGGAAAACTAATAATCAGGGAAATCTGTCACATATACCAAGCAAACAAGTGTACACAGATGGAAGAAAATAATTAAAATAACTAGACACTCGAACAATGCTAGTTGTCATCGTGATCGGCTCTATTCATCGTAGATTCGTGTATTTTCATCTTCGATGTCAAATTGTGAGAACGTCCGTTTGGATGTGTGTCTGTGTCATTGAATGAATAAAATATGGATATTGCGTTTGTTGTTCCAATGATTAAAACCAAAACCATGATCAAGATAAGCATAAATCCGAATAAAAATAATATTTGACCTATACGCATTTTGAATTGTGCTCGTTCATATTGTCGACGATCATCGTAGACTTTGGCTTTCGAAATATCGATTAACATTTCACTTATAGCCGGCGGACAATATCTCCATGTGTGTGTATTTCCTCGACTAATTGCAAGTATTAATTGTCGAGTCGCAATTGAAAATGATAGATTATCAACATCCACATAGATCACTTGATCTGGCGGAATACTTTTCATACGTATCAGACGACTTCGTCCACTGATATCAATAATAACATTATTTGGTATGATCTGTGATATTGTTGTATTTTCAGCTGGAAAATAGATTTGCCGAGATTGTGCATATGCATTTGATGTTTGTCGATTCATTAGTGCAACAAGAAGAGCTAATTGAGCACGTACACTTGTTGGTTTATATGTTTGACTAAGTGCAAGAATATCAGGTAGACGTTGTCGAACGATTGTCCATTTCGATACAATCGGCTCGTCTGCGTCTTCTTCATAATTATTATAAAACGAATGTGAAGTTCGTGCACCTCGACGACGTAGTTTAACGGAATAAAGTTCTTCGATAACTAACGAAGCTCGTCGCTCATCAATTGACTAGAAGAAAAAAGAGCTCTGTTAAATATGATTCCAAATCGAAAATAATCTATACTTGTAAATTAGTAGGAATAGCATGGCGTTGTCGAGAACAGTTACGAAAGGGTGGTTTCACGATAGATGAAGATTGATTTTTATACATTTGTAAGTCAATATTCAACAAACAAGACGATGGAGTGTTCTCGTTAGTATGACAATTGCTCTATAATGACATGCTTAACCTTTTTTAATATGTATATTAAGTATAAATCGTACTTTTTCTTGTTACATATGGAGCTTTTCTTCCTTCTCTCTCTGTTACCTTTTTCTTCTTGTTCTGACGATATTCGTAACTCTTTTTTATGGACATACACATTGCTGTTTAGGACAGAAGAAAAGTAAAATACGTCTTGAATTCATAAATAAATCATTAAAATATATATTTATATTGATTTAACATCATCAGACAAAAGCAGAACAAATCCGTCATATATGTTGTTGATTTTCTTTTATCTCGAAAAGTCAATGACATCATACTCAAATTTCATTTTTGACATCAGGTTGTTTTTTATTTTGTAAAACGATGCAGATTAACGAGTAGAAAAAAAGAAAAATATTTTCTTTAAATCAAATTTCTACAAGTCAAAACAAGAAATCAAACGTAATTAGTTTTAATTTATTCATTTGTACTACATGCATATATACAAAGAATAATAAATTCAATTATTAATATTCTTCAAATACCGTAAATCCTTTCGACGAACGATTGAAAAGAAATTGATTGGAAACAAAATCGTATTCATCAAGTTCGAGACGTTTCTTTTCTTTTTTTTTCTATTATCAAACGTAATCGTCAAGTAATCAGGCTAAAAACACGTTCTCGATAGACGAACGAACAAGAAAGACAAATTTGTTTTCTTTAATGTCAATGATTGATAACTAGAAAACACACGAAGTCAAGTCTATTTGCAAGAGTAGACGATATTTCTTTTTCTAATTTAAACGAGTAGATTTCGTCATCGGCATAGCATTATTCTTTTTTTCAAAAAAATAATAATTTAGAATTGTCGTTTTATAGCTCTTACTTGAAAATACAATATGTGCCAATGAAACAAAAGAAAATGAGAAAAAAAAATGTTTGATGACAATGAACAAAAAAAGAGAAGCAGCAGGAGAAAAAAAGAAGAAGAAACGAATGAATGAATGAATGAATGAATGAGTGAGTGAGAGAGTGAATTGAGACTATACATTCCGAGAAAACAAGAAAAACAAGAAGAAGAAAAACTGAAATAACTGTTTCGGCATGCGAATTACAATCGCACAGGTATTTACCGATTATCACCACGCAAAACGAACAGATTATTCATATTTCGTTTTTTTTTGCTCTCTCGATACATATGGATACGTACGAGTATAGCCGACCAGCGGTTTATCGATTTGTACTCTCGATTTACATTCGTCTTACGTCCGTTCCATTCTATCATCATCGTCATCCTCGTCATCTGACCCCGTCGGTCTCGATGCATAGGTTGCCGATGCTGAACGTTTTTTCTTTTTCTTTTTTAATCGATGAGTATGCGTATCTTTTTTCGTTGATGACGACGCTGTCTGTGACATTCCTGTTACTGATCCATTTCCATTTTGAGCATTAACATTAGTATTCGACGTATTCTGTGCTGGTAACGGATCAGATGAATCGTTCGAAGCGGAATTTGGATTTGCATTTATATTATTATCGCATTCACGTAATTGTTCAAGTGTTATAATGTTATAATGTGAATCAAAAACAGCAGGAGTTAAATCATTCGAGGCACGAACAATACGTATAGCATGTACTTTATCACGTAGGGGATTCATGGATGAATTTGCTGAATCATTCGTACGACAACCAAAACAACTGATCAATGAAAAACAAAGATTTGATGTTGAATTCGACGAGAGTTTCGAGCGAGTTTTTTGTTCATGATTGCCTATTATATGACTACTATGATTTAACTGTGAGGCAGATGTCGATGAATTCGAATGATAGGAAGATGAATGACCATGACGAGAAGAAGTATTCGATGGTAGAATAGAATGATTATTAGGGCCTGTTAGTGTATGATGATGATGTGTTGAACTAGTTGTTGGCACGTCAGATATGGGAAATTCATATTCCATTTTAGATGATGTGTCACTTTGAATTAAACGTGCAACGTTCGGTGATTGTTGATGAAATGCTGATGAATTTGTAAGTCCGGCAATGGCACCAACATCGGACGATTGAGTTGATTCTGCATTGCCCATTTTGACATCCTAGAATAGTATTAATAGATATTTATGTTATAAATAAATAACTAGAGAAGGAGAAGAGAAAAAAATGTCATTTAGAGACATACAAACAACACTTGCTTGATTTCTCTGGCAAATGAAAAAGAAAATTATTTCTTTTCGCGTTTTTTTTTTACTTTTTCTTTTTTTTTCTATCTATTGACTAGTATTGATTAGAAGTTAACGTGAACGTTCGTTTTTATAAATAAACAAAACAAAACACCATACACACACACACTCCTCAATCTATTGATGAATGAATAAATTGTTTGGCAGTGATTTTTTTCGGTACGATCGAAATTAAGTAATAACATCTAGCTTTTCCATGACATATCAGCGAGAACAATCAAGCTGCTTTCTACTTACATGACGGTTGTACACCGCTTAGCATAATGAATAGATATAAAAGTAACTGAAGCTTTATCATGACTACACAGCGGGGACACGCCGATAAAGAAGACGAAAAGAAAAAAAAAAGAAAAAAAAAACGGATCTTTTCTCATTCATTTCTACATTTCTTGTTTTCACACTTTTTTGTCCCCTTTCTCTGTCTCTCTCTCTCGGTTTCGCTCAAGCAGATTCCCGTCGGGTAGAATACTGCTGATTAACTGTCCTGGTTCTTATTTTTCTTCATTCTTTTTTCTTTACTTTTTTCTGTAACTCGAATAAGCCGTATAGCACACATGCAAACACCTCACATCATAGAATCACAATGCCAGAAACTTAGTTCAGAAAAAAAAACGAGAAAAGAAAAAGAAAAAAAAATAGAAGCAAGAGAGCGAACATCCGGACAGCATGCAAGAGAAATGCTGTTCAGCATAATGTGACACAGGGAATATTAATATATATATAGCATGAGAGAGAACTAGTCGAAGAAAATGAACGTTCACATTTTTTTTCTCTTCTTCTTCTCCTCCGCTATACATTACTGATTCATTCTGTTTGAACACTTTTTTTTCCTTATCTAATAGATTGTTACATTTCACTATGTGTTTTTTTCTTCGTCTTCTTAATCTATATTTAAGAGTAAATCTCAATATGTAACGAGAAAACTTACCATGACTTGTTTTTTCCTCTAATAAACAATACGTTTTGGCTAGCTATCGTTGCTAGAATCGAGCTGAAAAGACAAATTGCCATTGAAAGGCAAACTAACGTGCGTCATATCAATAAAAAAAGCGATGCTCCAACTACTCGTCGATTTGACACATATGCTAGAGGACATAAACGAGAAGAAGAAGCCCATCAAGGATTAATCGATGTTGTTACTGCATCATCGTCATCTCTTTCTTCTCAGGATCGTCATCGTCGTCGTCGTCTTCTCCTTCGTCTTTTTTTGTTATTATTATTATTATTATTATTATTATTTCAGTTTCTAACACCCGCTAGCTTACCACCGTCGTTTGCTCGAAGATATTTGTCGATCGAGCACCGCTAATTGGAGCGTG
>Ga0209922_102640_pt1 | contig 15200 bp, 12 predicted proteins | sample ThiBiot_500_biof_FD_183946 | JGI IMG/M metagenome (GOLD analysis project Ga0209922, IMG submission 183946) | Wastewater bioreactor microbial communities from Cape Town, South Africa - Thiocy_expt_500_biof (SPAdes) | ecosystem: Engineered > Bioreactor > Thiocyanate-remediating > Anaerobic-Aerobic ...
GGAAGATTCCTCGGAAGGGGGTTGGGTATGGAATGCTCAAGTACCTGACAGAAGAAGGAAGGGATCGACTGAATAATAAGGTAGAGCCAGAGTTAAGCTTCAATTACCTCGGCCAAATCGATGGGGGCGAAGAGAACGGAGCAATTTTCAAAGCAAGTGCAGGTGAAGTTGGTGTAAGCTATAGTTCAAAAAATAACAGGAAATTTCTAATAGAAATTAATGCACGTGTAGTTAAAGGAAAGCTCCAAGTAAGTACTACATATAGTACTAAAATTCATCATCAAGAAGGTATCAAAAAATTTATAGATTTTTTTAGGAAGAATCTGATCAATATTATTGAAAAAAGTTGTGAGGAAACCTCATCCTCTTTTTATGTACCATCGGATTTTTCTTTATGTTCTTTAGATCAGTCAACTTTGGATTATGTTACTAAACAAATATCAAGGCCTATTGAAAGCCTATACCCTTTGTCTCCAATGCAAAGTGGCTTCCTTTCAACAGCTATCCGTTTTAATGGTCCTGATCCTTACCTACGTCAAAATTTGTTTGAACTGAAAGGTAATATTAAGCCTTCTTTCATTAAAGAAGCTTGGCAATCCGTAATAGAGAATGAACCTATGCTTCGGACAGGTTTTATTTGGGACAATATAAGTAAGCCCTTACAATTTATTTTAGCAGATTTAAAAATAGACTGGAAAGAGCATGATTGGGAAAAAATACCAGAAAGGTTACATCAAAATAAACTTCAAGATCTAATTAACTTAGATTATGAGACTAGCTTTGACTTAAAAAATCCACCTCTTGTAAGATTTAATCTTATAAGATTAGCTTCGAACCGTTACTGGCTCTTATGGAGTATCCATCATATTATCGTTGACGGATGGTGTTCATCTATTCTTATAAAGAAGTTTATTATGGCGTATGAACAACTTAGTGCTCAACAAAAAATAATACTTCCTAAAACCACGCCTTATCAGGAGTATATCGAATGGATAGAAAATCAGAATTTGGAGAAAGCAGAAGCTTTCTGGAAAGATGCTCTGGAGGGTGCAAAGCCAACAAGGTTATCTAGAAAAATAATCAAGGAAACAAATAATAGATCCCAATATGATCATTTTCATATGGAACTAAGCCAAGAGAAGACAGAACTCCTGATGAAAATAGCGAGCAAGACAGAAATGACGCCGAGCAGTCTTATACAAGCAGCGTGGGCAATTTTGATTAATAAATATACAAATCAATCTGATATCACCTTTGGAGTAACGGTTTCGGGAAGAGCCATTAGCCTACCGCATATTGATGAAATGATAGGGCTCTTTATTAATACACTTCCTTTACGGTTAAAGATTCTCCCAGAGAATGATATCATGGATATACTTAACCAAATAAAAGAAAAAATGCTTGAAATACAACAGAATGGTTATGTTTCCTTAGCGAAAATTAATAATTGGGTTGGATTAGGTATGAATAACTTTCTATTTGATAATATATTTATTTTTGAAAATTATCCTGTAGAGCAAAAAGCTAAAGAAGGCGGAGCTGATATGTCAATCACCTGCCTTCCAAGCTTGTCCAATGATACTCCGGCTATGAACGAGCAAACAGAATTTCCTCTAATTTTAGGCGTTACTCCTTTAGAAAAAATGAGATTTAGCATAAGTTACAGGAACGATTTGTTCTCTAAAAATGAAATCATGCAGCTTGGAAATCACTTGGCTAATATTTTAGAAAGCTTTATTCAAAACGCAAATAGGGAATAATGTATAATTTCTTGTATAAAATATAAGAAAGGTAGAAATGAAAAAATATTATTTGAAACCCAATGTAAAAATGGAACCTTTAATTTGGCAATGGTATGCTTGGCCACATCTGATTGCTCCTCAAACTGCTGCATGTAATATTGTTGGAAGACACCTAAAAATAATGGAATCTTACATCCTAGCACCCGATCTTCACATCAAAGCTTCGAGTAATCCAAAATTAATAGGAGGGCCATATCTTAATGTACAAGTGGAGAAGGCTCATAAAGTTCAAAATCTCATAGAGAAGACAAAAAATATGTGTTCTTCCTTGATTGCTTTAAATAACTCTTTAAAAGTATGTAACATAATGCTTCAAACTGAAGCTACAGGGGGTTCTTTAAATCATTTATATGAAAAAGTCCCAGAAAACCTTAAAGGGCTTGTTGAGCTTGTTTATGACCTTAATAACCACCCTTCATTACGTCTAATTGAACCACTCATTTACAAAAAATACTATTCTGAGGACCAACAGAAGATAGCGTTATCAGAAATAAAAAATGATTTTAGAAACTTCGTGCTTAGCACCCCAAGAATCGAAAGTTCCGATGAGGTATACATAAACATTCCATTTTCGAGCCCTAAATTAAATAACCTCTTTGAGTCAAGAGAAAAACCAATTTCGCAAGAAGAACTTGAAGATGGCTTCCATATTTTTCCAGATCCAAAAAAACTTTTTAGATCTTTCTTTACAGAAAATCCTCCTTCTCTACCTGAGGACAGAAATTATAAAGGAGATGGCATTAGGATACGCTATTTTGGGCATGCTTGTGTATTATTAGAGACCAAATCTGTATCGATCTTGCTAGATCCTGTTATCAGTTATCAAATAGCTGATTCAAACGTTCCAAGATATACTATGTATGATCTGCCTGAACATATAGATTTTGTTCTTCTTACTCACAACCATCAAGATCATTTTATGTTAGAAACGCTGTTACAATTAAAACATAAAATTGGAACAATTGTTTTTCCATCTAATAATAAAGGTGCTTTAGAAGACCCCTCTATAAGACTTATGCTTGAGCATTTAGGGTTTTCATCTCTTATCGAGCTTGATGACATGCAAGCAAAATCAGTGCCTGGAGGAGAAATCATCGGGCTACCCTTTTTAGGGGAGCATGCAGACCTTAACATTCAAACAAAGCTTGCTTATCACATAAACCTTTTGGGTAAAAAGTTTGTTTTTGCTGCAGATTCAACGAATTTGGATTCCCATCTTTATAAGCATATTTTTGATTATATTGGAGCTATAGATTTTCTATTTTTAGGGATGGAATGTGATGGGGCGCCATTAAGTTGGTTATATGGCCCCTTATTGTCGTCTCCATTAAAAAATACTTATGATAAAGAAAGAACCTTGTCGGGCTCTGATTTTAAAAAAGCATGGCCAATTGTTGAACAATCAAAATGCAAAAGAGCTTATGTTTATGCTATGGGCCAAGAGCCATGGCTTGGGTACATTATGGCTCTTCAATATAATCAAGCTTCTCCTCAGATCATTCAATCTGATCTTCTCATAGATGAATGTCGCAAAAAAGGAATAGAATCTGAAAGACTTTTTGGAAGAAAAGAATGGATTATATAAACACATGTCAGCTAAATGATTTAGGAAAAGGTTTATTTTTATTAAAATTGGATCTTTTAGACTCTTTAAAAATTATAATATCTTTTGATATTCTTTAATAATATTGATCTAACAAGAGTAGGATCGAAAATGAATACATCAAGAAGAATTAATGTAGTCATTCCAATGGCAGGAAAAGGGAGCAGGTTTTATGAAAAAGGCTACAAAATCCCAAAGCCTTTTATAGATGTTCATGGAAAGATGATGATAGAAAGAGTCCTAGACAATCTTCAATTACCAACTGCGAAGTATTTTTTGATTGCTTTACAAGAACATATAGAAAATTATAAGCAATATTTTAATAAAATTAATGTAAACTATGATAGTGAAATAATCCCTATTTATAAAACAACTGATGGTCCAGCATGCACGGTTTTAGCAACACATAGACAAATTAATAATGAGATCCCTTTATTAATTGCAAATTCAGACCAAGTTGTTGATATTAAAATTTCAGATTATATAGATGACTGCTTTAAAAGAAATCTTGATGGATCAATTATGACTTTTAAAGCGACAGATCCAAAATGGTCTTTTGCTAAAATAAACCAAAAAAGATTAGTAACCGAAGTAAAGGAAAAGGTTCCAATATCAAATAATGCCACCGTAGGTATATATTTTTTCAAGGAAGGGAAATACTTTTTCAATGGCGCAATTGATATGATTGCTGCCGCAGATAAAACAAATAATGAGTACTATGTTTGTCCTATTTACAATTACATCATACGTCAAGGTGGTAATATTGGAATTTTTGAAATTGACCCAGGTAAAATGCATGGAACTGGGACACCTGAAGATTTGGAAGAGTATTTATTCAAAATTAAAAAACATGCCTAATGAAGGAGTTAATAGTGTGCCAACAAAGTTATGCTACCTAAGTATTATTTCATCTTAGGGTGATTAGTTTTTAAGCCATCGAGGAATTTATAATTTAATATGCTAGAAAATAAATGGCTCATTCCTATAAAAGCTCCTAAAAAAACAGAAAGGCTTCTTTTTACGTTTCACTATGCTGCTGCAAGTGCTTCTATCTTTTATCCATGGAGAAATATTTTAGATGAAAATACTAAAGTCTATGCTGTAGAACTTCCGGGGAGGGGCACTCGGTATGAAGAAGAACCCATTTCTGATATAAAAACTATAACCATGAAAATAGCAGAAGCAATAAGGCCCCATCTAGGAAGCGCACCAGTAACTTTTTTTGGACATAGTATGGGAGGCTTACTTGCTTATGAAACAGCCATCTTGCTCTCATTAGATTGCGAAAAACCTATTGATCATTTTATAGCCTCTGCCGTAAATCCTCCTGGGTATAGGCAAATAAGAACACAAACTCAAATAGACGATGAAATTTTCAAGAAAGAACTTATCAAATATGGAGGGATTCCAGATAGTCTCCTAACAAATATTGATTTTTGGGATATATATTTGCCCACTGCTCGTGTTGATTTTGCAATGGTTATGAATTATACGCCCTCAGAAAAACCTGTTCCATTAAATTGTAATATTACAGCTATTGTGGGAAAAAGGGATGATATTGTAAAAGTAGAAAAGGCCAAACATTGGAAAAAACTGACCAAAAGTAGCTTTAATCTGATAGAAATAGATGGGGGACATTTATTTATTAAGGAAACAAAGAGGATAGTAGAAATTGTCAATTCTATCCTCTTGAAAGATTATAGAAAGCTTCCATTAAGCACATTAATTCATGAGGAGGGGACATATGTGGTTTAAAAACTTTGTAACAATCTCAATACTATTTCTAACCTTCACTTCTATTAACTTATCGGCTAGCGATCTTAGTAGAACTATATCTGATTCAGAAGATGAAACGGAGAAGCGAATAATAGCACACATAGATCCAAAAAATCTGAAGAAGTCAGAGGAAATTGAGGCTAAAGAAGAAAACGATAGGTTGAGTCTAGTATCGGGGTCTCAAGATAATAGTCTCATAGGAAATTTACCAGAGGACGTTTTAATTCATATTTTTGATTTTCTAAAAATCGAAGATTTAGGAAGAGTAAGTCAAGTTTTTCGTCATTGGGGTAAGATATGTAGCACACCTCAGTTTTGGGGAAAAGTAGGCCTTGAAAATTATGGAGATTATTTCGATGTGGAGGACCTTAAGGAAAGGCCTAAAGAGAAAGTCACTCACCATTATCTGAGTGTCTGTCTAAATGTCTTAGATACTGAATTGGAAACTGACGTATATAAAAATTTCAAAAAAAAATACGATTTATCCTCATTTAAGCCCTACTTTAAAGTATACTTGCCTTCAGCAGTACAAAAAAGACATGAATCTTACAGTGCAAAAATATATGGAAAGTTTGAGGTGCCACAAAATATAGAGATAAAAAAAGAGATTGAAGAACTTCGCCAACAAAGAGATAATTTTATTAAACTAGCAAATACTCTGTCCACGATTCAAACAGTTCCTAATCCTTATCATCGGTATAGTGGCTATTACATGGGAGGTAAAGAATGCATTTCATCTATTGGAAGAAATCCAACGATGGAACATCGAGTCCCTAATAAAATTAATCTTGATTATGCCAGGGAAGCAAATGAAAGCTTAATTCTGCTTGGTGATGAGGACGCAGCTCAAAAGAAAGAAAAACAGCTGACAACTTCTTATCCTGAGTATTTACGTCTTGAAAATTTATATCAAGGTGATCGTGGGGATTGGAATATTTTTGTAAATGATTCTGCAGATGTGCTTTGTTCCAAAGGTTTTGTATTTGCTTTTAAGTGGAAAATTGAATGGTTACTTGAGAAAAACAAGAATGGAGTGGAATTTATTGAACTCATGCTCAAAAATGAAAGTCCTATAGTAAGAAATATGGGGCATTATTTAAGAGCATTTGGTTTAAAGCATGGAAAATTAGGATATGAAAAAAATCAAGCGGAAGCTATACGATATATAAGACTTCATAATATTCCATATTGAGTGCTTATGAATTTTTTATAAATGCCATGTTAACTTTTTTGGTTTTTAAGAGGCTAGCTATCAAAAGTGTAAAACCTCCATTTCCTATGACATTGGCTGCAGTTAAGAATGGATCAAACAAAATAAAAAGTGTTGTAATCAGGGCTGACATCTCAGGGGAAAATCCTAAATAACTTTCTAGAATAGGGAGAACCATAAGAATTCCTCCTCCTGGAATTGCAGCCACTGCAAACCTACATAGAACAAAATAACTAGAGAAAAAAATGTATTGTCCTAACGTGGGGAATGGCACTCCAAAGCTAGCTAAGATTGCTAAGGCCATCATAGGTATGGCAAGTGTATCTCCAATTAAATGTATATTAACCGTAAAGGGGATGACTGTTTCTGAAATAATCTGATCTTTTGTGTTTTTTTCTGCTGCTTGCAGAGTAACTGGCATAGTGGCAATACTAGACATTGTTGTAAATCCCATAACACCAGAAGGAATGGTGTTTCTGATGTATGAAAAAACCTTTTTTATATTGAAATTAGCTGCGATACTGTAAAGGAAAATTATGTAAAGAAAAAAAAGGAAAAGAATTAAAATAAATATTGGCCCATATCCTTCAATGAGGATGCCTAAAGCTCCCTCATGTTGAATTTTAAAAAGAAATCCTAAAATAAAAAAGGGTAATATAGGGGTAAACCCTTTCTCTAATAACACACTAACTATTTTTTTTAGTTTTAACGCTACAGATTCTACTCGAGAAGATGGATAGATAGAAAATACAATACCGAATATGAGTGCAACTATTAAAGCTGATTCACTGCTTATAAATAAGGGGAGCTTTGGCTCCCATAACGGCAAAAGCTCATTTGCCGTTTGCGAAATGGGCTTAAAAGTAGTACTCAAATAAGGCAGAGTGGATATTCCAAAAAAATATGAAAAAATAGAAGAAGAGAAGTTAGAAATGGAAACGGCTGCAAATAACAAAGTTATCAATGGTAAAGCTTTATTTTTAAAAGAAATTATTGAGGAAAATAAAAAACAAAAGATAATTCCTGGCATGATAAACATTAGGAGTTCTTCAATCATCAAGCTAATTGTATAAAATCCCGCCTTAAAGGTCGAAGGCAAATAAGCACCTATAAAAAGTCCAAAGCAAATTATGATAAGAAGTTTAATGGACAAGTTTATCTTAAATATTTTATCGAAAATTATTTTAATCATCTTTTTGAGCCATTGTTAATTACCATATAGAACTTCCAGTAAAAATAAATATTAGATTAGCTAATAGATACAATATAGACACCTCCCATAATGACTATAATTCCAAGCAACCTAATTAGGTTCAAGTCCTCTTGGAAAAGCATAAATCCAGTAAATGCTGTAAAAACATATCCGAGGCTTGTTAATGGATAAGCATAACTTACCTCTACACGAGATAAGCAAGCTATCCAGAAAACTAAGCTAAGAGCGTAAAAGATAAAACCAATAAGGATAAAAGGACTTTTGAGAAGCTGAAGGCATGTATTGATTACTTTAGTAATATTAAAATCTATATAACCTATTCCTCGTAACCCTGCTTTTAAGGAAATTTGGGCAAGCGTATTAAATGCAACACATGCAAAAATTAAAGGCAAATAATAAACAGCTTTATTCATTCTTTTCTCATATATGGCTATTATTTTTTATTAAAAAGCAAGAAATAGTATATGTGTCTCAAGCAACTTGCTTTTTTCCTTCGCTTAATTCTAGGATTAATTCTTTTTTCATAAAAAGTCTTTCTGACTGAATTCCACGGCGGTTGCATTCCTTAATAAATTGATCAGATTCAAGAATTTGCTTGGAATTTTTCTCATAATTAAGGCCTAAAACGTAAGTAAACCAAGGTTCCATCCCCATTGCATAAACATATATCTCTGAAGGCTCCAATGAATCAACAATAGCAATTGCTTTTTTAAAATCTGATCCAGAACCTTGGCGTGAATAGTCCTTATCGCGATCTAATTTCTCTGGCATTAGTGGGCCGTAAAACCAAGATAAAGGAGCTCCATCACATTCCATTCCTAAAAACAAGACATCAATTCGACCATAGAGATCTCGTATATGATCGTAAAGAAATGGGTCCAAATTCGATGAGTCTGCGGCAATATAAATCTTTTTATCTTGTATTGTTAAAAAGTATGCTACTTTTGCTTTTATATTAAGATCATGATGCTCCCCAAGAAATGGCATAGCAGCAATTTGCACATCCTGATTGATTGAAATTTCATCTAATTCATCAACTTCAATGACAGAAGAGAAACCCAAGTGATGCAGAAGAAGTTTAAGAGATGGATCAGCATAAATTGAGCCAGAATTCTTAGGAACAACAATATTTTTAATTTTATATCTTAATTGTAGCAAGGTTTCTAAAACGATGTGATCCAAATGCCCATGTGTAATAAGAACGTAATCAATAGAAGAAGGAAGATCAGAAAAGGTAAATCTTTGATTTTCTGTTGGGTAATCATAAGAGATAAAAGGATCAGTTAATATAGATATACCGCCGTACTCGATTAACAAACACGCGTGGCCAAAATATCTAATTCGGATTTCCTTACCTTTATAGTCCGCACTCTCTCTGGAGCTATTAGTAAACTCTATAAAAGATTCAAATAGGTTTATCTTATCTGATGGAACATTTAACTTTTCTATAATATTGGAAAAACTGTCAGGAATTTCTCTCATACGACATAAATCATCATAATATTGAGATTTGAAAGGTAAATTTATTTGTAATCGTGAGTCATCTAGCAATCTAGGAGTACTTAAAACAAAGGGTCTTTTATCTTCATTAACCAAAGAACAGCAAACACTTTGTGTATTTAGAGAGTAGTATTTACTTTTGTATAACAAAGGCTCTATAAAACGCATAGACGGCCTATTTGACATATCATAAACTAACTCTACATAACCTTTAAGTATATCAGGGATATTATTATATTCTGACTCTAAGCTAAATCCATTTGCACAACTGTTAAGTTTTAAAGCAAAGGATTTAATGGCGCTCGAAAGTTCTATAAGATGCTTTTGAGAAGATTTTATGTGTTCAAGTAACTGAGAGATTTCTTTTGATCGATCTATGTCATAATTTATGAATGGGCCACCTACCATTGAAAGATCCTGGCTTAAGCTCAAGTGTTCTTCTGGTGCTTCAACATAAGATTCCATTATAGGAATATAAGAACTTGATATGACCATAGCATGAGGAATAGGTGCCAGCATTGGTAGTGAAACGTACCATTGATTTGAAAGAGGTTCTAACTGTAAGTTGGGTCGGATTCTACAATGATTTTTCATAATTATTTCCCCTGATCACTAAGCATAAAAACAGTCTTGCTATTTGATAAGGAACAATCTAAAGAAAACTCTGAGGTTTGTATAGGGGGTAAAGATTCATATTCACTCACAAAGAAGATTTCTTTCAATTATAGGTTCTCGATGATATGTGGGGGAACACCGTTTTACTCTAGCTATCAAAAAAATCATTGATGAAATTAACCTGATTATTTTTAGAAGCTTGTTTATATATGTAATTAGCAACACTCAAATCAAGAATGCCCATTCCCATAGGAGAGAATATGGTAGGATTATCGGCTTTAAAGTTGTTATAACTTTTATTAATTAGATCTCCGATCGTTGTATTGATAAAATTTTTGTTTCCTGTTTCAAGGTAAGCTAAATGAGGACTCGTATTTTCTCTTAGAATATGATCAATGTCATCTACCACATTATTTGAAGCCAAAATAACATTCGATGCTAAATCTCTTAAGGAAATATTGAGTATCGTGGGATTATGTTTTAAAACTTCTAGATTATTTATATATGGAACAATAGAAGATGTAGCGAGAACAATAAGGTTAGAGTTTCGTAATACTTGATCGTGATTTTTTACAATGCTAATATCTAGCGAAGGAAATGCAGATTTAAATTTTTGACAATTTTCGAGTAGCTTGTCTTGAATAAGGACTTGCTCAATATTCCATTGTAAATGCAAAAAGCATTCAAGAATTTTCTGGGCAATATAACCTGTTCCTATAATGCCCAGTTTTATGCCATTTTTATTATTTACAGTATATTCTGCTCCAATAACTGCAGAGCAAGCTGTTCTAAATGCACTTATTGAAGCACCTTCTAAACAAGCTTTAGGGAAGCCTGTTTCATAATCATTTAATATAATTACTGCTGAGGCTCTAGGAAGCCCAACTTTTATATTTTCGGGGTTACTAGCTATCCATTTTATACCAGCAACAGGCTCTTCCCCTAACAATGCTGCAGGAAGTGCTATAATTCTTGATGTGGGTTTATCAGGAAATCTTAGAAAATAACTGGGAGGATTGGAGGTTTTGTTTTGATTATGGAGGCTATATGCCTCTTTTACTTTCTCAAATAGGTCTCTGTAATTTGCATAAATTATTTTATCAATTTGTTTTTTCCCCAAAATTGAAAAAAAGCGATTATTCATATTTACATTTACCTTACTTGGTTACTTGTGTTGGATCCAATTAAGCTGTTGCTAAAAAAGATAAAAATGTTAGATATTGCTTTTTTAGCTACTTTGATAAACAATTTCACTTTTGTAATTTTTTTCTAATTGGTCTAGCCGAATATCTCCGTCTGTGATTTTAAATAAAGATTTTTTATTCAAAATAAATTTAGAGAAAAGTTTTAAAATAATGAAGGCTTGCTTAAAGACCTTAGCATTACTGACCTGATCTTCTTCTTTCCAAACAAGAGGGAAATATGTAAAGTTCTTTTTATTTTTTATCATATACATTAAACAGTGAACATCAAATGTCAAGTTATTGGGAAAACTTAAGCAAATAGGGTATATTTCTTTTATAAATTTTACACTATAGATGTTTAATCCTGCTATAAGGTCATCAATTTTTCTCAAGGTGATAATAGAACAAAGGAAATTGAGGACTTTATTCCCAAAGGTTCTAAACCACGAATAACCATCTAAGGTTGAATTATGATGAAATCTTGCTCCAATACACATATCAACTTTTCTATGTTGTCCTGTTTTAATGATGGGGATAGCATCTTTTATGTTGCCTTGAGCATCACCATGAAGAGTAATGATGTAATCAAAGCCATTGTCTATAGCATACTTAAAGGCCACTTTAATTGAGCCCCCTAAACTATAATTTTCCTTATTTTTAAAAATTGAGGCCTTGCAAGTTGTTATATTTTTTGAAAGTGCACTTTCAGCTATTTCGATAGATTTATCATCACTTCTGTTATCAATTATAATTATCTCATCAAAAAGTTTTTGTGTTTTGAGAGAAAACTGTAAAATGACTTTTTTAATTTGCTTTTCGCAATTAAACATTGGAATAAAAACTAATATTTTTTCCTTTTGCATCATTTCAATCTCAAAGGTTTATTTATAAAATTTATCAGATTTCTTTTTAAAAATCTCGAAAATTACAAAAAGTAAAACAAACAAACCAAATAAATACAGCGAGTAAACATACCTAAAAAAAGCATAAGGCGCAGTTAAAAAGACAAGTGGAATCCTAGACAAGATAATTGAAGAAGCAATGGCGGAAACTGGGAAATACTTATATAAACACAAGACAAAAATCGATGCCAGAAGAGCAAACACAGAATTCCAATGCCATTGAAAATTAAATTTTTCCAGAATCATCAATGGAGCATAACCACAAGTTTCTTTACTCGAGTCACACTGTGGTAACATTTTTAAAATACTTAACATGATGCTATCGCAATATAAATTGCACCATTTATTTTCTTTTTTATGATTGGTGCATTCATTTACCGTCAAATCAAAGCGCCCAGTATCATTTGTTTTCTCAGCTCTTTTATCAAATATAAATAATTGAGATGTAAAATTTGCCATTCTCGCAGCAAGGAATAAGTGAGGGTTTTCTATAAAAATTTTCAGGGCTCTTCTATAAAACTGTTGCCAATCTTCCTTAGATGCATCTCGTTTCCAGTAATTCCCTTCATGTTGAAAAACAGTTATTTCATAGCTATTGGTATGTTTTTGGATTCCTTCTATATCGACAACTTTTGATAATATTTCTTTATCCTCCTCATAATTTGAAGATATGTAATTCTTACCTTCCCGTAATATAAAACCAAGAGGATAAGCAACAAGGGTTAAGTTATATTCTTCTTTGCTGGTGAAATGAAATTTTAGTAATTTAGGTAATGAGTTATTTAATACAAAAAGAGATACACAAAAAAACAAAAACAACTTGGAAAACGACTTTAAATTCATCTTTCCATAAAAGAAAAGAGCAATAAAAGCAACAACCGTAATTACCCACCCTTCTCCTCGATAAAGTGAAAGAAGAAGGCCAATGCTTAGTATAGAGGTGGCTTGATGTTGTGTGAGAGGTGATTTTTCACTTTCAACACATATTTTAAAAACATAAAAAGCAAAGTATAGATGGATGATGCTAAATGGTATATCTCTCATATAAAAAAAATTGTAATATATGATAGAAGAAATTGTAGTAATAAATATTACAAAGCAGATATATAATACAATTTTTAATTTATTCCTTATTCTGAAATGAGTATATAAAAAGCTAATAATGTCTGCAAAAACAATAGAACAGAGAAGTATTTGGGCTATTCCAATACTAATGATGTCAGGATAAAATTGATATAAAAATAAATAGGTTAGAGGATGCAAGAATGAAAACCAGTCATTTATCTTCATATAACTAATTTGACGAATAGCATCTAAGGTATCGGGCGTATAAGAACCTGGATGATATATGACTAACCAAAATCCGTACCATATTAGAAACCAGCACATTATAATTATGAAGGATTTTTGTCTTACAGTTAAAACAATTTTTCCGTATTCTTTTTGCATCGATCGAATTTTTACAAATGTATTTTGAATCACAGTACTTAGCCAAAAACCAAATACAAAAAGAACTATTTTAATAAAGTATAGAGGAAGATACGTATCACAATCCGGTTGAAGGTAAAATTTTTCATTGAAGTGAGATAAAAATAAAAAACCTATTGGTAACAAAAAGTGATACAGGTATCCTTTTTGCATTATTGGTAGATTCATAGAGAGGATAGAAAAGCTTAGGTATCGACTAAGTTGTCTCATTGAAATATTTTCTTTAATTATGTTGAGAACTCTACTTAGCCTAGTTTGATTCATACGGTACCTCTAGCATATTATTTGCAAAATGTTGTGGTAAAAAAGCCTGCCATTTATGACTTCTTTACGTCGTCTAACTAAGGGGAGATTTAAGAATATATTTATCTACCTAGCAACAAAAAAGTTTTTGATCATCTTGTTTTTTATTTTTTCCCTTACGCGATATTTAATGTTTAGGGTAATTGTAAATTGGATTTTTACTAATTTATAGGACTCAATTTTTCAATGGGAGCATCCTTCTTTTTAACTTCTTTGAAACAAACATAGTTTAGAGTTGAATGAGCCTTCTTCCTAATTATAGAAAATAAAAACAATAATCGAAAATTAAAATCTATTTTTTGGAAAATTTTTCATGTTTAATTATATTACTGCTAAAAGAATTACAAATTTAAATATATACTTATTTAACTTAGTTTCAAAGAATAAGTACTATTATTAGTAAGATCTATATGATGGATTATAACGTGAGTATTGTCGCTCGAGAGAAGAAAATTTTTCATAAGTTGAGAAAGCAGAGCAAGTGTAGCAAGATGGTTTTTCTGATAAGGGCATTCTACCACCACAGTTTAAACACATCTTAGTGGAGTCATTAGAGTACATTATACAATTATAGCAAAACTTTTTAAGATGTCCCCCAAAAGGAACGGTTGAAGTGCATCGCCAACACTTACCTTCAGAAGCATGAGGCAAGCCAAGAAAAGCAGCCTTTTTAAGTAGTTGATTTGCCGTTGGATCCTTTTGATAATACAATTGATAACCTAGTTCATAATAGTAGTATGCAATCATTATTTTAACAGAAGGTGCATCTCTGGTCGTTGTCCAAAAATTGAAATAAGTTACTTCTTCTTTGAAAGGAATGTAATTATGAGCAATATTATAAGAAGTCCAAAAATCATTATTAATTAATTTTCTTAATCTGTTATTAACATGCGAAAGGCTCAAAATAGATATTGGATCTAAGGAAGAAATAACGTTATAGATAAGCTCATTTGGTAAAGAATCAAAAACGCCTAAAGGATATTGAAAAGTTGAAAGACTGCCTATCAAAGGGCTTGAAAAGAAATTAGCAAATAATTTATATGACATCGTAAAGCTACAACAAAAATTATTCTCATGTTCACGATAATCTTCCTGAGGTTCTAACAGAATATATGTTTTGATGTCAGGATGAGATGTTAGAGTAGATATTGGTTGAGAATCAACTTCATCCCAAGTTTCATCTATAATGTTAAGGACATCATCTTTAGCACTAGAAGATATACAAGAAGAGCTTAAGAGAATGTTTATAAGATAAAAAAATATTAGGGCAGTTTTATAATTCATAAGTTTTCTTTCTTAAGGTGAAACTTCATATCGTTTTTGTACTAATCACTCAAAAATTTTATATAAAAAATTTTTTATATTGACAATAATTTATTAAGCACTACTTGAGAAGATAAAAAGTACTTCAAATTTTTCTAGTCATAGTTCTATATCTACTCCAATTTATGAGCTATCAACATCTGTCCGCTTGCATAGGGGCATGTATGGACTCGCCGAGAGATGCAAGAATAAAAATGATAGTCAAGACTAGTAATAGGTTGCATGCATGTATCCGGCCTTTAAATAGAAGATTTCTCTTCTTTGGCCCCGATGGAATCTGC
>Ga0209922_102644_pt1 | contig 15182 bp, 19 predicted proteins | sample ThiBiot_500_biof_FD_183946 | JGI IMG/M metagenome (GOLD analysis project Ga0209922, IMG submission 183946) | Wastewater bioreactor microbial communities from Cape Town, South Africa - Thiocy_expt_500_biof (SPAdes) | ecosystem: Engineered > Bioreactor > Thiocyanate-remediating > Anaerobic-Aerobic ...
ATAAATTTGTCGATCTCAAAAAACCACATTATATCTATCCAATTTATTCCAATGAAGACCTAATGACATCACAAGGTTAATTTTGATTATTGATGACAAAACGAGGATGATCATTTTCTTTCCAGGAATGCGCATTCCACTTCAAGATATACCGATTGTTAATAATCATCCAGTGAATTTCGAACGTCGTATTTGGCCAAAATCTCATCCACGAGCTGGATCATTTCTTACTAAATTTCACGGTATGATGATTGAATGAATATTGCAGAAGCGAAGATAGAAATCGAATTCTTCGTTTATTGAATAGCAATTTTAAATATCATCGCTTGGGTTCTTCTCGCATCGGCTGGTGTTTTAATTGCACGTTATTTTGATTCAGTTTGGCCAGAATATGAACGACGTGTTGTCGTTGATGGCAGTGGTAACGTAACAGGAGAAAAACTACAACGACGTCGACGATTTTCGTATTTCACCGTACGAGATCTTCAACTTTTTGTTTCTGGTTTTTTTTTATTATTTTTTTTTTGAAATTTAGATGTTACCACCATTGATGTTAACAGTTGCAGTATTGACATGGATTGCATTCTTCTGTATTCTTGCTGAACTCAATTGGACATGGACATCGGGAACTCATCAAATGTGGCATTCAATTCTTGGTATTATCGTTCTCGTTTCAGCTTTTCTCGCTGTATGAAATTCTTCGATTTTTCAAAAAAAACAAAACTTCACGATTTTTCTTCTAGCCAATTGTCGGTATTTTACGTCCACCTAGTCAAACCAAATGCTATTGCGTTTGGTATTGGGTTCATTGGTTGATAATCTCATTAGCTCATTGTTTAGCTATTCCTGTTATATTTTTGGGCATGGATATGCCACGTTTGGATCTATGGACATGGTGTTCATGGTTACTATTTGCTTGGTGTATATTTCATTTTATTGTTCAATTAATATTCGAAATTGCTGCTTGCTGTCGAGCACGAGAAGAATATCATCGTTTAGAAAATGGAGAAGTTTATGTCGAAAAACATTCAAATCGACCGCTTTATGTAAGTGATGATAAATGAACTGTAAAATAATATTTGTTCTTTTTTTTGTTTATTAAAGGATAATTCATGGCAAATCGCACTTTTAAGCATTTATTTAGTCGTGACGGTCATTGTGGTTATTCTTCTTATAATTGCTATTATACTTTATAATGGCTATTAGAACAATTCTGAACTGTTTTTCAGCAATAATCAATAAAAGAATACTCATTGTGGGTTGTTTTTTGCATTTTTTTAAAATTAAATATCATAATCATAAGTAGATTTTTAGAACAAATGTGTGAAAGTTTTTCTTTTCTCTCGTTTTTTTTATCGTTCTCTTTGTAGGAAGTCCGTTTTTCTTCGCCTTCTACGGAAGTATTCTTATATAATTCAAACTCGTGTTTCGCTTCTTTTTTTATACATTTGACAGTGAATGTTTGGAAAAGCAAAAAAAATAAATATACGAAAATTTTCAATCGATTTCATTGAAGTCGAATAAACTGAAGCTATAAATATCAATGCAAAACGGTAAATTGGAAATTGGTCAAACTGTCACGAAGGTTGTGATTCAGATAATGTTTAACACACATCCAAACGATGTAGTTACTCATCTATTTGCATATACACTTTGTCCGTATCGTCAAATTCATTATTCTGATATGGTTTCACAAGATTGTTCAATGAATTTATTAGGCGTTAATAGTAGTAGAAAGAAACATTAGTGTTGTCAATTGTAAACAGAATGTATTCTTGTAATTCTATGCAAACAAGCTGCGATTGAAAATGTGCGGTTTTTTTTGTGACAAAAACGCGTTTAGATTGTAACGACAACAACTTCGCAAAAACCGCATATTTTCAACAGTCTATACGCGTTATTTTATCGTAGCTCGTCGGACTGAAACGGAATCACATGATGTTTTTTTCTTCTTCGTTCTGTTCCTTCTTTTTTCTGTTTTTGATGAATGATTGGCTAGAACTAAGATCTTCAAAGAGAAAAAACGTCTATACAGTCATTTGCGTTCTTATTTTTGCTTTTCTTCGTTATATTTTTGCGTGCTAATCTTATTTTACACAACGAAAAAATAACAAAAATTTCATGCATGAATACTTTTTGTCTGATCATATATATATTTGTAGATATTTGTATTTATGAGTGACGATAAACAAAACATGACGAATAGCTGCGAATTTGAATATATGGAATATGTCAACGAAGATACTATTGATTCCAATTTAATCTGTAGTATCTGTCAAAAACCATTTCGAGATCCGGTTAGTACACCATGTGATCATACGTACGGTCGAACATGTATAACGCAATGGTTGACACAAAGTAAGAATTCATCGTGTCCAACTTGCGTACAAAAACCGTTAACAACAAAGAATTTAACTCAAGCAAGTCGGCCTTTACGTAATATGCTCGATAAACTTCGAGTTCAATGTATTTTATGCGGACAAGCAGATATTGAACGAAGCAATTTTGTTGATCATATTAATAAATATTGTTTGAAAGCGACTGTTGCTTGTCAAGCTGAAGATATAAAATGTCCATGGAAAGGTTTACGAGAAGAATTAAATGAACACATATCGAAATGTATTTTTGAACCATTACGACCAATTTTATCGGTTTTAGTTGAAGAAAATCGAAAACTTACTGATGAAGTCAAAAAACAAGGAGATAAAATCAAAACATTAAATAAACAAATGGCTGAATTAAATAAACCTAGTATGTTTTCATCAGTATTTTTTAAAAGAAATTAAATGATTATTAATTTAGCTACAACTACAGTTGCAGCTGCAGCTGCAGCTACAGCTACACCAGCAGTCGAATCTGATGATGACAGCGATGATTCAACAGCTTCGGAGTTCACTGCTGACGGAAAATCTATATACATTCGTAATCTACCTTGTTCAGTTAAATTCAATGAAGTTTTTCGACTTTTCTCCAATGTTGGACGTATTCATGTACTTATATTATAGAAAAAAAAACAATTCGTTGATTAATCGTTTTATTTATTTTTAGTACGATACAAAACGACAAAAGGTCGGTGTATTTATATTCAACAATTCGAACCAAAATCCAAAAACAGGTTTTTGTGCTGCGAAAGTCGATTATACTACTAAAGAATCAGCATTGGCTGCAATTGCCGAATATGATAGTACGAATGCATTAAAATGATCATCGCAAAATGTTCATGCTTTTCTTTTTTCGAATAGAAAAAACTGTTCCTCAATGGAATAATGCATGTTTATCTGTAAGCATGTTTGAAATACGAAAAAAACCAACGAAAACTGGTAAATAATCGATTTCTATTAAACTTCAAAAGTTAACTAGTAAATATCTTTCTGTTCGTAGACGACACTGATGCGAAAAAAAATCGGTTTGTATTCCAATCAATTTCATTTTCTTTCTCTTACAATTTTCTTTTATTTAATTAGTCAACGCCAACAAGGTTTTCGACCGTCTAATAAACCAAAAAATTAAGAACTTGATTTCAAAAGAAAAAAAAACGTTCATATGGTTCCGCACTTTTCTTTCAAACGTAAATAAACGGTTTTAATCCCATAGATTATCTTTTCCAAATAATTCTTTGGATATCTGTTTACTAATTTCTGTTTGTCCCGAAAAATCAATTGACAAGATTTTCTCGAGACATGATCGATCTGATTGAAAATTCGATGATAAAATAAACGATAATGCCAATTGCCAACCACAAGATATCTGCTCATTGAACATAGGCAGTTGTTCTTATGGAAAAAAGAAACAAATCAATATTTAATCGAAAATTTGTTCGCTTTTATTTGAACCTATTGCTGTATGACCCGTTCGAGGTAATTCAATCAATGTCACATTGTTATTCAACGATGAATATTTCTTATAAAAATGTCGAGCTATTGGAAGAGGTAATGCTGTATCCATGTCACCTTTTTGAATTAAAATATAAAAAATCAAATCTTTTCGCTTGTATTTTCTTTTATGTTACCATGTAAAACTAAAACCGGTAGAGAAAAATTCAATTTCGGATATTTTGCATAGTATTCATCGGTTGGATATTGTAAAATTTGTTGTTGATATATTGGACAGTATACATCGGGCATAATTTGCATTGCAACAAACATATTATCCGACATTCCTTTCATGTATTCACATGAGAGTTCAATATCTGCTGGATTTTTACGCGACCAAAGTTCACTGAGATCGTTATTCAAAGCAATCTTGAAATGAAATACAACTGATGAAATAGAATTTCACATACAACTTACTAACATCGAATAACCCGGTCGATCATATATGAAATTTGTTGTTGTCTGTTTGATGAAATGTTTGAGAACAATTTTATCTTCATCGTTACAACGATTTATTCGATAGATCAATGCTGGAAATATTTGCATGACATTCGGAACGAATAAATACGACATCTTGCAAACGAAAATGAAAAATATGATATAAAAACAAAGCTAGATGATTTTTACTCGTATGCCCATATCTCGACTAGTTGTATTTAGTAAAGCTAAACATGATGTATTACCTTGTAAGTCTTCATTGATTTTGTATGTGTAGAGAGCTTGAAAAGGATTTTTATTTTCGAAATACTTTGCACAATTGATTTCATCTTGTGCACATCGACCGAAAAGATCGAAGAAAATAGAATCAACATTTTGATCATATCGTACTAAATCGATATAATCTGTTGGCACAACGGAATCCAAGATAATACCATCGATTTGTTTTTCATTTTTTATTAAATGTAAATATCGTTGTAGAACATATGTTCCTTGACTTGAGCCCATGAGAATAACGCGTTGATTCTGTGCGAGATTCGTTCGATTTGCAACGATTGACAAAACATAATACAAATCTCGAGCGATATTAGTAATTGTATTATGTTTTAAACGGTATTGATTTTGTTGAATCAATGGTAAACAAGCCGAGAAATTAACAAAAATCGATTGTGGACATTCGAGAAAACTACTTTGACCAACACCACGTTTATCAATTGCATAGACCGAAATAGTTCCATTCGAATGATTAACGATTTGAACAGCTTCTGATTCTAATGAAGATATCGGAATTCCTCCACCACCTGCTATTCGCCATAATTGATGACTGGTATTCTCCTCTTTTCCGGAGAGAAAATATCGTTTAACAAATATTTGAATTTTATTTTCATTATTCGAATTTTTGTTCCAATCAACTGGAACATCAAGATAGAGACATTGTGCTCGAATATTTCCCTCGTTCTTTTTCTAAATAATCAAAAATAAAATCGATTTCATAAGTTTTAACATATAATTAGTTCAACTTACACCATCGGAATAAACCGAACAATCGGTCCAATTCGGTTGTTGAAATGTTGAAAAAACAAATTCAATCAAAACAAGAAACAATACTTTTGTTCTCATATCAATCTGTGTCATTTGAATTAAGTTTCATCAGTATTTATTCAGTGATAAAAAAAAAGACGAAAATCCCTGTGAGTAAATATTTATATCGATTTAATCTCAATCTTCAACTCCCAAGAGTATAAATATTGATCGATGGAATCTCTTAATTCTCGATTAGTGTCATTCGACATTCGTTTATGTGTTTTCTTTTCTTTTTTTGCTTTTCTGATAAATTGATTTCATATTTTATTAAATAATAGACGAGAAATAATAAAAGAAACATCCCAAAACGTTTTCTCCCGCGTGTTGTGTCAGCTTGAAAGTTTATTTATAACACAAAAAAAACGAGAGGAAAAGAATGTGTCATTTGAAACAAGCTGTTTTCGATGGCAATCAGTACGATTTCTCAATGTACTTCGGCAACACAAACGGATATCGGTCGTCTACATAAATCTCTCATTATTTCTCTTTGCGTTCTATTTGTAATATCAAAAAGAAAATTCAATCATTTCTCTTAAAATGAAGTTTGTTTTTCTTCAAAGGCTTTTGATTTATTCTATCTAATATTCATCGTCCATGCTTATATCGATCATCTATGGTTTAATTATTATTTCGAGAATAAGTATGAACTCATTTGGACATTAATCTCGGTTTTTCATGATGCATTCGGTTTGATTGTAATCTATCAATCATCTCGAACGGGTCTACATTTAGTAAAATCTCATTAAAAAAAAGCCTGTTTCGTATTTTATTAACATCTTTAGTTTGCATGGTTTGGAACATTCATATTAATTCTAACGCCGTTTATGATCGGTGGTGTATTTCTCATATCTTTTCTCAATCCAAACATCATAACTATGAAACCAATGAATCTTCTTGGGCACATGATCTTTGCTCTCACATTTATTATTTCAGAAATTCTTCTTGTAAATAGAACGAAAAACAAAAAAAACGCACGATTTTGAAGTTAATGATTGTTTTTTTTTGTTCTAGTTTATTTGTGTTTCTTTAGCATATAAATTACTTAAATACGGATTGATTCAACGAATACCAACGACAGCTTAAATACCGACACGTTTCAATCTTAAACATTTTTTTGTATGTAGAAAACGATTTTGTTTTCTTTTTTTTTTTCATTTCGAAAGTTAAGTCGAAATAATAAAACAAAAATATATCGAATTATGGATGAAAATCTAAATCTCTCATCAGATTATCTCGCTCAAGAATCAAGAATCTATCGAAAACAAGAAATACTCTTTGTTTTAATTGATATTATTTTTGTAAGTAAATGAGAAAGAAGAAGAAAACAAAATATTTAACTTCTTTTTGTAGACATTTCATTTAATTATGCTAATAGCTTTTCTTCATTACAATCATATCGATCCATCTATTGAACAAATTGTTAAATTCTACTATCCACTTCTATGGATTTTACTTTCGATTATCTACGATTTATTTGGATTAATCATCACGTATCTTTGTTATCAAACTGGTTTACGTATGGTAAGAAAGAAAATAGATGATTTCTTTTGTTCTCGTCTATGTAAAAGATATTTGTTTTGTCTTTAGTTCACATGGATTGGTTGTGTATTTATTATTCTCAATAGTTCGATTTTTGTTTTCATTTTATTACTTCCATTACATCGAACAATACACAATTCGAATGATATAAATTATACCTATTCATCTCGGTATATTGTTTTTATCGTCATTTGGATATCAATCTCGACTTTATTAGTAAATAAATTTTAAAATCAATCTTTACAGAAATCAATTCTGTGTTTTGTTTAAGGTAATTTGCGTACACTTAGCTTTCAAATTATGTAAATTAATAGCGAATCTTCAACAAAAAGAAGAATTATCAATCATCCAGGAAATGTAATCAAAATTCTTTCTTTTTTTTTATTTTCATTATTTTGTACAATAAAGTTCATTTGATACGCATGATTGAGTTTGAGTGCATTTCTTTTCGTTCGTTGTTTGCGTTCATCTTAGCACGAACATGTTTATGAGTTTGATTTCACCGAAATTAACCGCTCAACAGTCGGAACTTTATTTACTTCGAAAGATTATTTTTATCTTAATTAATATTGTTCTGGTAGGTCAATGGAAATATACTGGTGAAAAAAGAACACGATTTCATTTATTCAGATTTGGGATATCAATGATTTTCTTTGGGAAAATGATCAATCATTTCTAGTTGATTCTCTACAAAAATGTCTCATTCGACGAATTCTTACATTTATATCGATTCTATTCGATTGTACTGGATTAATTCTTGTTTATCGTTTGAGTTCGAAAGGTTTAACTTGGGTATTTTTGTTTTCAGTTACTCGTATTTTTCTTTGACATTCATATTGATTTAGTTTGGATGGATTGGAATTATTCGATTAATTATTCAAACGGTTATAATCGGTTTCGGAATTATTTCACGACATTTTCTTGAAGAACGATATGTTATTTCACAAAAAATCAATTTCATAATTACAATAACTGTCATTGTCTTTCAAATTTTAGATGTCAGTCATCTTGTTTTTTGTTTTTCATTTGTTCACAGTTTCAATTTCTTAGGGCTTCATTATATGGTTGATTTTTATTCTATTAGAATTCATTCCATCATCAACTTCAATCGGAATGGCTTACATCTAGACGACATACTTGACATTTTTTTTGTATTCACTAGAATTAAATCTCATCAATATTAATAACAGTTTTTTTCGTGATGATATGATTTCTATAGAAATAGATTATTATTGAAATCAACAGGTCATATATCTTTTCTTTTTTTTCTTCGGTGTATAATTAACTGAGTTGCAAAAAGAGCAAGACAAACACACTCTTCCTTCTTTATTATTATAATTAAAACCAAAAAAAGATTCGTCTTCCGCTCGGCATCGACATTTATTTCCGTTGGTTTTATTAAATAATATGCGTATATTTTGACAATATCAGAAGAAGAAAAAAGATAGAAGATTTGAGTGCAGAATATATGGAATCACGAACTGACATTCAACCGAATAGTAAATCATTCATGACAAGTGAACGAACAAATTCATCCGTACAAATAAGTTTACATAGGCCAAAAGTTTATCAAGTTCGACAAAAACTTGTTCTACTATTAGTAACTATGTTTGTAAGTTCGATTCGAGAGAAAAAAAACGAATGATTCATTTTCTGTTTTTCTAATTTCGTAGATTTTTAGTTTTCTTTATTTGTTATTCATTAGTTTTTCATGTGCATTTGAAAATTATGTTTGGCTCTGCGAGTATTATAATCGACATTACGAATTTTTTTGGGCATTAATTTCAGTTGTTTACGATGGCCTTTGGCTGCTTGCAGCTTATCGTTGTTATCATCGACTTCTCTTATGCGTAGTTACAAACAAAAAAAATCTTAAAGAAAACGAGAATCCATCCATTTTTTATTTAGTTTGCATGGTTAAGCGGCGCTTTTTTGATTGTATTCGGAATTTTACTTGTTATGGCATTATTAAATGTACTGCAAACATTAGTGATCGTTCATACGATTCCTACGTATGTTTTATTGACATCTCTTAGTTCGATTCTAACTTGTATTATAACAACAATTCTTCAAGTTGTTATTATTTTCTTTTCATTTGAATTATCGAAATCAATTATTCAACAAGAAAATGATACGATGATCTGTTAACATCGAATGAACGAAACAGTTCAAAAATTTATCATTATTTCAATTTTTATTTCGAGTTTTTGAAAAATATTTATGAACGAAAAAGATAAAAAAATACGCGTTTTTTTTATTGATTCGCTTGCTCCAATTTTTTCACACGTTCTTTGAGCTTTTCGTTTTCGTCAATAAGTTCCTTTAAAGCTGATCGAAGTGGTTCGAAAACACAGACTTTCTCATGTTCGTCTAATGTTGCACGTGTTCCTCGCCATGGACATTTAATATCGGCTGCGCTACATGATACATTTGCTTGTGAACACGTTTCACGTTCATGTTGAGCTAATTGACCTCGCGTAATATCTTCTGCGCCGCATCCGGGACATCGAACTTCAATAGCATTTAACATAGCGAGAATTAGAAATTCTTTAACTGGTTGCATTGAATCAACAACACCTTCGAAACAAAGTTTACAACCATATCGGCCATCATCAGCGACAACAGGATCTACGAATGGTCTTCCACAACTACTGCATAACAGTGATTTATTAACTGCTTTTTCATTGATATAGTCATATGGATGTTTATTTGAGTTTGAGTATGAACGATACATAAAGGGTTTGTTATGTTGCATATAAAATATAAAAGAAGAATGTGTTTGAAAATGAAAAAAGTCGACGTATTTATATGCTCTAAAGGTGATTCTAGATGTTTTATTTCCACAGACATTACTCTTATCTGTAGCTCACGTTTTTTTTTCGTTTGTTGGATCATTCCTATGACCAAGATAACGTCCATTATTATTCATCAAACTTTCTTCTCTTACTCATTATAGTTATCACAAAGTGTTGTCGAAAGCCACGATTCCCTGTAAATGAAACATAAAAACTCGTTGGAATAGCGATAAATATTTGAAGTATTAACATAGTTGTAATTTGCCCATCGATTTTATGAATTGTCGTTGCTTAACAAAAATTCAAGTAGAATCAAAACAATTGATGGATATACGGTTGAAATGAGCCAACAAACACCCGATGATATACTGTATCTTGAGGGTGTACATGGAGCTTCTGCAATTAAATAAACTGAATATGCTCGATGTCGAAAGTTTCCAAATGTACTGAAATTTCCTGTGATCAAAACAAACAAACCTATCGTTTATAGCAGTAGTTCGAATATAGATGAAATAATGAAGAGTTCTCTTTTTTTCGTCATTTAAAATGTTGAAAAAACTTTTAGAAAGATTTTTTTCGACATCCGTTTTTATTTTCTTGATTAATAGAAAAGAAACTTCATGTGAGACTATCTTTCAAGTCTATTATCTTTTTTTATATTTTCAACGCAAAAGAAAAACAAATGCTACTCATTTCTTTTTTTCTCATGATGATTTTGAAATCTACAGATGGTATAAAAAACTGAAAAATTTATCACACCAAACAAAAAAAAAGTATGATGCATACTATTTTTATACTCATCTTCTGTATTCTTATCGTTAAATCCGACCCACCACCATTATCAAAAAGTTTTAAAGGTGTCAATCTATCTGGTGCTGAATTTAATTCCGGTCCGAATCGAACATTTGGCATCAACTATATCTATCCAAATAACGATGAAATCGATTACTATTTCGATCAAGGTTTTGGCATCATTCGTTTACCTTTTGATATAGCTCGTGCCTACGACCATGCCTATTCACCATTGAATACAACACAAATCGGTTACATAACGGCAATTGTTGATTATTGTTTATCCAAGGGTATGCGTGTTCTTCTCGATCCACATAACTATGGTACTATTTATGATAGTCGAACTGGAGATCGATTGTATATTGGCATCGATCCTGAAGGTACGAATTTATTTGCTGATTTTTGGGGTCGAATGGGAACTACATTTAAAAGTTATTCGAATGTTGTTTACGGTCTTATGAATGAACCGCATAAACAAAATGCTTCCCAATGGTATTCAGGAGCTGTACCAGCCATCAAAGCTATACGAGCTGCGGGTGCTAAACAATTAATTTTAATTCCTGGAACAAGTTATACAGGTGCTCATTCATGGAATGGCAGTCATAATGCAGCCGTTTGGCAAGGTTTCAATGATGATCCTGAACATAATTTTGCTTTTGAAATGCATCAATATCTTGATCAGGACTCGTCGGGAACACACAAACAATGCCATGTAAATGCTTCTCATTCTCTTCTCGGCGCAACACAATGGTTGCTTGACAATAAATTCAAAGGTTTTCTTGGTGAATTTGCATGGTCAACTGATCCAAGTTGTGACAATGAAAGTGTAGCTTTTATGGATAATTTATCGAATGCTGATGCTTGGTTAGGATGGACATGGTGGTGTGGTGGTCCATGGTATCCTTGGAGTTATATGTTTCGACTTGATCCTTTAGATTTTATCAAACCAACTATTGATAAACCACAATTAGCATTACTACTTAAATATTTGTAAAAATGAGAGAACATCGTTTTTCATTTCAATAAAAATATTCTCACCATATTTTACAAAGATAAGTTTTTTTTTCTCTCTGTCCATGAACTTGTCAACTTCTGCGAACATTTCTTATCTTTCGTTGCTCTCATTCTTCAACCTCGCGATAACATCACAAACATTCCTCCTTATAAACCACCTCGTTTTCAATGTTCTTCTTCAATATTTCTCGACACACAATGACCATTTTATATTCTTCACTGTTATTACTAACAGTGTGCATCCTTCAATGCATTTCTGTACCATTGAAATCAGATGCTACTTGTGGTTACGAGGTTCCGATATTCAACAAACAACAATTCTCTATTTTAATCATCATCTCTATTTTAGGCATGTAACTTAGGTCAACCAGATAAATTAAACGTTCACATCGTTCCACATACTCATGATGATGTTGGTTGGCTAAAAACGGTCGATCAATACTTCTATGGCTGTAATAGACCGATTTTTTTTAATCTCATAATGAACTTTGTAATGATATTCGTTTAGATCGAAATGATATTCAACATGCTGGTGTTCAATTTATTCTCGACTCGGTTATTCCGGATCTAGTTGCAAATCCAGATCGACGTTTTGTCTATGTTGAAATCGCTTTCTTTTGGCGGTGGTGGAATCAACAAACAGAAGAAATGCACAATACAGTCCGACAACTTGTTAACGAACGTAATGAATCCCATTTTTGATCAATTTGTAAACGATTAGATCGTTCTTTTTTTATTCAGGTCGTTTGGAATTCATTTCTGGTGGCTGGTGTATGAACAACGAAGCCACAACACATTATAATTCGATTATCGATCAACATAGTTTTGGTGCAGAATTTTTAAAAGAACAATTCGGTGAATGTGGTCGACCGAAATTAGGTTGGCAAATCGATCCATTTGGTCATTCGAGAGAAATTACTTCGCTATTTGCACGTGTAAGTGATTTCTTGTAAAGCACTATATTTTCGAGTTGAAGGTTGATGAATAGATGGGTTTCGATGGATTATTTTTTGGACGAATCGATAATCAAGATATGGCACAACGTGGTTCAAAGAAAACTTTAGAAATGCTTTGGAAAGGCAGTGCTAATTTGGGCCAAGAAAGTTGGTTGTTTACAGGAGTTATTCCTCGAATCTACACACCACCAGGATCATTTTCTTACGATCTTTTTTGCGCTGATGATCCCATTAAAGTAGAATTCATCACTCGTTGTTTAAACATTTAATAATATGTTATTGTACGTTACCTTTAGGATAATCCTAAGTTACATGATTATAATGTTAATGAACGTGTTGCATCATTTATCAAAGCATCGTATGATCAAGTAGATTTACGATTTCTTTTTTTTGTCTCAAATAGTTCTACTCTGTTTTCGATTGCAGGCGAATACCTATGCTACTAATCATATAATGATGACTATGGGTAGTGATTTTCAATATGAAAATGCTAATGAATGGTTTAAAAATTTGGATAAATTAATCAAATATGTTAATGCTCAAGTAAACCAACGATGATGTGTTGATTGTTTTTCATATTTCCGTTTATTTTAGCAAACAAATGGCAGTCAAGTCAATTTATTCTATTCAACACCAACTTGTTATTTGTATGCTTTAAATCAAGCCAATCGAACATGGACTACCAAAACTGATGACTTTTTCCCTCTCGCATCAGATAATCACAGTATTTGGAGTGGATATTTTACATCTCGACCAGCTTTAAAACGATACGAACGCCATTCCAATAATATTCTTCAAGTAACCAAACAGCTAAATGCTTTTACCAAAAGTTCATTACGAAAATCATTCTTTCCTCTAAGTATACACTTCTCCTTTAATCTTCAACTGATTATTTTTCCCTTTTAAAAAAGGTGAAGCAATGGGTATTGCACAACATCATGATGCAGTTAGTGGTACCGAAAAACAACACGTTGCTAATGATTATGCACAACGTTTATCTGATGGAACAGATACGGCTATCGTAAATATTCGAATATGATTGATTTACCAGTAACTCATTTTTTCTTTCGATAGTTTGTCATCAACGAAGCATATAAAAAACTATTACCCAAAGACAGTGCAACAACAAATATTCCAACTCAATTTCTATGTCAACTTACAAATATAAGTGAATGTTTACCCATCGAAGGACAAGATCGATTCACATTAACTGTTTGGAATCCATCGACTCAACCAAAAACTAATGTTATTCGAGTTCCAGTCACAAAGAATTATGCTGTTCGAAATCCAACTGGTGAAATTATAACCAATACTCAAGTAATTATGATTCTCTTCAGGTAAAAATGGTTTGAAATGAATGAATTGTATTTAGCTGATGCCAATACCAACACCTGTTCGAAATATTCCTGGTCGAACAAGTACAGCAACAAATGAACTTCTATTTTCAGCAACATTACCAGCTTTGGGATTCAGCACATTTTATTTCGAAGCAGCTAGTGATGATGTTCGAGTGAAAGATGAATCAATCCGAGTGACAAAGAATGAAGCGTGTACACTTCAAAATCAAGTAAAATTCAATATCACATCCATACATTCTCATTTTATTTCTGATTTGAAATTGAAAGCATTTGAAAATTGAATTTGATGCTCAAGGAAATATGAACAAGATTACTAATCTTGACAGTAATTTGGTATTAACATTTTCCGCACAAGGCTTTTATTATTATACCAGTAAGTTATCCGTTCTCCTCACAGAAGGTTATGATGACTTGGAAATGTTTTTTCTAAGGTTTTGTTGGTAATAACTCACGTCCTGAATTTCGAGCTTCGGGTGCATATGCTTTTCGTCCATTCCTTTCAACTCCTTTGCCAGTGAGTAGCAGTCGTACTATGTAAGTAGAATGAATTTTATCTATGTGTGACGAGAGCTTCCTTTGAATTTTTTAGTACTTGTACATCGACAAATCTTGTTCAAAGTGCTTTAATTGTTTTCAATGACTGGACTAGTCAAGAAATTAAGATTTTAAATAATTCTCGATTTGCTGAAATTGATTGGATTGTTGGACCTATACCAATTAATGATCAACTAGGAAAAGAAATCGTCATTCGTTATGATACAGATATCGCTTCGAATGGTTATTTTTATACGGATGCTAATGGACGTGAACTTCTAACACGAAAACGAGACTCCCGCTTCTCATTCAATTATACTGTCTATGAGAATGTTAGTGGAAACTATTATCCCGTTCCAAGTCGTATTTTAATCAATGATACTCAACGACAGCTCACAATTTTAACAGGTGAATATATAGATACGTAATAAACTATGATATAATATCTCTCGTTTGGCATTTTAGATCGATCCGAAGGTGGATCAAGTATGCATGATGGTTCAATTGAAGTTATGCTTCATCGTCGAATACTTAATGATGACGGTTTTGGTGTAGGTGAGCCATTAAATGAAACGGCATTTGGTACTGGTCTTGTTATTCGTGGTCAACATTATCTCATATTTGACTCACCTTCTTCAAGTGCTCTCTATCATCGACCAGCAGCTCAAAATCTTTATTTACGCCCTCTACACACCTATGCTTTAGTTAACACACCTTATTCGGATTATTCAAGTAAATTTATTCAATCTTGGTCAGCACTTAAACAAATATTACCTTTGAATGTTCACTTGCTTACATTTG
>Ga0209922_102647_pt1 | contig 15180 bp, 14 predicted proteins | sample ThiBiot_500_biof_FD_183946 | JGI IMG/M metagenome (GOLD analysis project Ga0209922, IMG submission 183946) | Wastewater bioreactor microbial communities from Cape Town, South Africa - Thiocy_expt_500_biof (SPAdes) | ecosystem: Engineered > Bioreactor > Thiocyanate-remediating > Anaerobic-Aerobic ...
TGTTAGTAAATTAACTCGTTCATCGAGTACAGACGAAATCACCGGTCTTCACCGTGAAGTCAATCGATTTATTCTTTTTGTTTTAACAGCAACTATTCTTTCGATAATTACGATTTGGATAACATGGATCTATTGGTTACAACCGACCTATCCCAATTATATTACATTCAATAGTAATGTTATTAATTCAGTTGGCATGATTGTCGGCTTTTTACCGGTTGGTCTACCGTCAGCTGTGACGTTGGTTCTTGTTATTGTGGCGAAATATATGTCAGCTCAACAAGTTCTTGTTAAAAGTTTACAAACTGTCGAAACATTCAATTCAGTTTCAATGATTTGTACGGATAAAACGGGTACATTGACGCAAAATAAAATGTCTTGTACACATTTACTCTGGGATACAGATAATGAATGTCAACTGCCCGCAACAAATGTTCCTATACAAGATAAAAAAGAATGGAAATCAATATTTGGTACATTAGTTCGACATTTTTCTTTTTCATCAGGATCACGTTCAAGTACACCGACTAATAGTCTACATACAAATGATTCTGTTCAAGTTAAACATCTCGAAATCAATGCTATTCAATCGAAAGACAGTCCACAACGTGATCTTATTCTCGGAGCATGTTTATGCAATAATGCTGAAAAACGTTTACAAGAAAGTGCACAAACATTAGAAGTTAGTGGCGATGCTGCTGATGTTGCACTTTATAATCTATGCGAGAATAAATTTAATATCGATGTTGAACATATTCGTCAACGATACAATCGTCTACATTGTTTACCATTTAATTCAACAAATAAATTTATGATTGTTGCAAATCAATATTCAAGTGCACATACATCAATATTAAATCATTCGTCGAATGAAATTCTTATTACATTAAAAGGTGCGATTGATATTGTTCTTACAAATGATAAATGTTCGACTTATAAAACAGATAAAGGTGAAATAAAACCGTTGACGGACGAAATTCGAACGAAAATTATTCAACGACAAGATGAAATGGGACGACATGGCTATCGTATTATTGCAATGTTACAACAGAGAATGCAAAAAAATCGTTTCGAACAAATGTTAAATGAAAAACAAAACGATGAACAATATAATCTCTTACCAATCAATGGTTATACATTTATTGGTTTATTCTGTTTACTCGATCCACCACGAGCTGAAGTGCCCGATGCGGTTATCAAAGCACGTCACGCAAAAATTCGTATAGCTATGGTTACAGGCGATCATCCGACAACGGCAATAGCAATCGGTAAACAAGTGAATATATTATCATCGGATGTCGGCTTTGATACATTTCAATTAGCTGGTATTGACATGCCAACAGGTCGACCTATTGTTCAATTTCTTCGACATGGAAATCTATTGGATACACATGTTGTTGGAACAGTGAATCGTTTAGAAGAAACGAAAAATAAAACAACAAAAATACAATTAATTAATATCGAAGAAGCGAAAAAACCCGTTTCATGGGTAAAACGTTTTTGGGAATATATTAATTTCTATTTCTCCGATCCGAAATCAACGAATGATCGAGAAAGCAAACAAAATCTTATTCCCTATGCGATTGTTATCAAAGGCACAGATATTTCTTACATGGACGAATATATGTGGACATGGGTTTTATCCCATCAAGAATTAATCTTTGCTCGAACGTCTCCCGAACAAAAACTTCGCATTGTTATGGAATGTCAACGACGAGGTGAAATCGTCGCTGTAACAGGCGATGGTACCAATGATGCACCAGCTTTGAAACGAGCCAATCTAGGCGTAGCCATGCAATCAGGCTCTGATGTTTCGAAAGAAGCTGGTGATATGGTTTTAATTGATAATAATTTCTCATCGATTATTAAAGCAATTGAAACAGGAAGATTGTTAAGTGATAATTTAAAAAAAGTTGCTATTTACTTGCTACCAGGAGGTAATAGAAAATTGGTTTTTGACAAAACGATGAAATTTCGTTTGATTTCTAGGATCTTGGTCCGAAATTTGGCCTGTTTTTTTCAATACTTGGCTTGGTATTCCTCTTGCTTTATCTGCTTTTCAAGCAACAGTCTTTTGTATGATGAATGGTAATCACAAAAAATGATTTCATTTTCATCAAATGAACGTTATCGTTGTCTTTCTTTCTTTCTTTATTTCATTCAGATGTGTTCATGTCATTAGCAATGGTTTCTGAAAAAGCTGAAAAAGATATTATGCGTCGTCCACCTGCTATTCGTAATAAATCTCATTTATTAAATCTCAAACTACTCTTTCATGCTTACATAATCATCGGAAATATCGAATGTTTCGCTGCATTCTTCTGTTTTTTCTGGTGGTATGCTGCCAATGATATATCCGTGTCGCAAATCTTTTTCAAATTCAATCATTTTGAAAAACAATTTTCACTTGATAAACAAAAAGATCTCATACGAATTAATCAAACAGGCCAGTGTATTTACTATGTTGCTTTGTGTATTATGCAATGTTTTAATTTATTAACAACGCGTACACGTTATGCGTCATTTTTTACACACAATCCATTTTGGACACGTCGTAGTCGAAATCTTTGGTTACTTGTCGGCATAATCGCATCGGCAACAACATGTTTACTTGTAACTGAAGTTCCATTCATGCAACAACAATTTAAAACTGAACATGTACCATTTTTGTATGTTTTACCGGCATTTGCATTCGGTTCATTTATGTTTAGTATTGATGAATTAAGAAAATTGTATATACGAAAAAATCCAGGATGTTGCCTTGAGCGTATTGCGTGGTGATTTATTATTTCTTTTTGTCTTGTATTAGTCTTATTCGTAGTTTTCACTAGTGTAGTTATGCATATAGAATTAATAAAAATAAATAAATAAAACAATTGATGTGTACGTGAGAAAAGAACTAATCTCTCTTTTTTTTGTTGTGGTTGTTGCTTATACGAACAATGGATTAGTACGAGTCTGCTTCGTCGTTAAAGTTCGAACGAGAATTTCTTTCAGTGTATCTCAAAACGAATTATTATCATTTTTGTGTAATAACAAGATAGAGAAATAAATGAAGAAGCAAAAACAAAACAAAAAAACGCGTAAATGTTTACATAAAATTCATTTTGAAAACAAATGCATACACACCAATAACTATGACAAGTAAATCGGAAAAGATGTTTGTTCATAACATATGCAGAACAGAGAGAATGCACACACACACACACAAATATGAAGCAGAAAAATGTGAGAATAACGAAAGACTTTTGGCATTAGTTTTTTTTTCTCTGTGAAAAATATCAAAATTTTTTTTAAAAGAGGAGGGGACAAACATTCGAATTACAATTTTGTTATGATTATATCTGCATCATCGTCATCATCATAATCATCATCATCATTGCCATTGTTATGATTACCATTCTCATTAGGATTTCTTGTAGGCCATGGCCGATCATCACCTAAGGGAACATCTGCTATTACTCTTGATAATCTTACATTCGAAGAATTTGAAGCATATTCTTGATCTAAATTAATTTCAAAGTTTCTTTGTTGTTCAATTTCGATGTTTTCCTACCATTAGCTATCCTAGTTGGAGGTTTCAATGTAGTGTTATTATCAGTATAATTTCTGTGATCATGATGATGATGAATGACTCCTGAGGATTTCGAATTTGCAATATTATTCGTTGGTTTTGTAAGAGTAGCGTTCAGATTAGTTCTTGAACCGTTATTTTTATTTCGAGAACTGGCTTGTATATAACCTAGTTTTCGGTAGGATTTGTATAAATGTAAACTCGTATCGAAGAATCTTGAATCATTCGAAAAGATAATTTGGTAATTATGATGATCATTATAGAGACGATTTGATGGATCGAGATCATCTTGTCCATTCGATGGCATGCGATGAGTTGCATTTGACGATGATGTCGAACTCGTACTTATCGATGGCGTTGACGACATTGATTAAATACAAATTTAATAGGTGATTTTCATTGAACATAATAAATACATTGGATAATAAATAAGCAAAAACGAATCGTGATGTTATTTTGTTTTGTTCTATAGATGTTTTTATTCTTCACTCACTCACTTTCTCTCTCTCTCTCTCAAATATCATACAGAACGTGAGCCTATGAATTTAAATGTTGAGTAGATGACGCTAATTTACAATTGAAAATCGTTTTTTCTTTTTTTTTTCGTTTGTTAGTATTTAAGTAGAATGTTGAGCGAAAGAGATAAGTGAAATGAATTTGATTTATGACAAATACACTTGACTATCTTGAAGAGAATACGATTCGAGTCAAATTGTATAATCAAATCCATTCCTTTTCTGGACGACAATCGAAAGGAAATAATCAATATATGATTTCATTTCTATTTTCTTGTAAATAACATCGAAAACGTACATTCTTTTATTTCATCAAACGGTCAAGTTATTTTGGTCAATATGTAATTATGATGCAATTGATACCAAAAGTGTATATATATATGACACAATACTCTTTCTTTGTCATCAGACATACGATGGTGCTTGTTTAATTTACCACCAACGAATACAATTCATGCCATATACGTATGTCTATATACATTCGTTGTATGTTGATTTGCTTTCAAGTTCACAATTATAGATGTAGATAGACAGAAAAAGTTCGACTTCCTACAGTGTTCGATTCGATTATATCATAAAATACAATAACAACAACATTAGGATTCGCTTCGTCTTGACTTGTGTATAGGTGTGAGTATTCTCTTTGTATATCGAAATAGTTTTAGTCATTATTCAAACATCGATCGATGTTTTACGATACTAATGATCATCATCAACATGTACATGTTCGATCGTTCTTTTTTTTTTGATTGAAATAAATCTGTTAACTCTTTTCGCACAATTCTTGTGTGAAAAAAAAATGAATACATATACGCGTAAACGTTTGTTGTTAAATGATGTCTAAGCTTTTTACGCGTCTCTGGATTTCTTTTTCTTTTCTATTGCTTAAGCTATTCGAATGACAATATGAATACGTTTTAGTGTCGTCACAAAATACAATAGTCAAAATGACCAGCAACAACAATAATAATCGCTTGTCGTTGTTGTCATTAAGTATAGTACTTATCTCGAAAATGTAACATAATGAAAAGATTTTATTTGTTGTTGTTGTCGTTTCTCAATTTCAATACAGCTTGTAATATCTTTGAACTTTTACTTGAATTTTGTTTTTTTAATTGTCATTGTAAATCGAACAAGCGAGTTTTTTTTCTCTCCTTTTCGTTCGCTTTTTTTTATCGTGATTCAATTGAACTGAATCATTTGAAATCTTGATTTATAATATATGTATGTAAGTCAATGTATCGAGACCATATTGAGGAAATCGATTATACAAATATAATCGTTTAACTTTCATTATTCGTTGTCTTGATAATGAGTAGTCACTGATCCAATACATTTGCATTATTTCTCGTCAGTAAACGTATGACTTCCACTCACACTAGAAGACCTAGTCATCATTGACATCATAAGAAATTTGATGACGACATATATGTGTATATTATTGCAAGTATAGGAAATCACTGATTGAACTTATTCGTTTTTTTCTCTCGCTCGCTCGCTCTCTCTTTCGCTTTCTTTTTTTTGTCGTGAAAGAAAAGAGAAGAACTCTCACCGTATTCTTTACTTCTCATTTCATCTAGCAGATCACCACACCAAACAAAACAAAAAAGAACATATATTAACATACTCTAATATACAATTATCTATTTCGATAGACAACAAATGTGCAGTAAGTTATTTGATTTACTTCAATTAATCGTTAAAATCCGAGAAAAAAAAACTCCAACTACTTCTAAAATTCGTTTTCGTTTTTTTTCTCTCGTCTTCTCTTTTTCACATTTTCACACATCATATTGCGTTCAGATTGAAATGCAATCACATGTACTTGAATGATTCCTTTCTCTTTTTTTTTCTAAACATCGTCAACCGATAATTGATCTCTAAAGTATACATATACACAGCTTGATATTTCATGTTCACATCTCTTCATCTTGTTTCTGCTAAGATGATCGCACATAATGGTAGATTAGACTACCTACGTTGATCAATGTCGCATCTAATTTTTCTTCTTTCGATCTTTCTCTCTCTTCGATTTTAATAGATTTCTTGATGATCAGAAAGATGTTGAAAATTCATGTGTCAAGGTTCTTCTTCATTGATTCGAAAATAATTTATGAATAAAACAATTTAGTTGTCGAATGATTTCACTGATAACGAACTTTGTCAATGACGCAAGTACGTGCCACGATTCATAAAAGTCAAATCTCTCTGTGATTAACCTTGAAGAACCAAATCGCATGTCTATTCGATAGACGCGAAACAAAAAATCATCATTATTCCGTTTTCTTTATTTATATAATTACTTTTTCTTTGCTCTACACGAACAATCATCATTAAAACATCAGTCTGTTCTCTCGCTCTCTCTCTCTCTGTCTGTCTGTCTCTGTCTCTCTTTCGCTTTTTCTTTTTTTTTTCGTATGTCTTCATTTGCTGCATTAATCAAAAAATCTTTCTTGTCGTTTGTCGTCTATTATCATCGATATTGTCAACGAAGCTTTTAACTTCAAATACGAACAGACCATATGGACAGTAGGAGACGCATAAACCCGAAGGCGGTCAATCTATGACGAATACCAGATAAAATTGACCTTTTATAATAGACCATGAGAGAATATATAAGACGATTAGGAAGTACGATGACAATCTGTTTTCTTTTTTGCATAAAATCAAGACAAAAAAAACTACTACTACTACTTGTCTTTTTATCCCGCCTTCAAGCATATACACATACATATATGTTTAATAAATACAAAGTAAGAGCTTAAATTCGTTGAAAAGGCCATGAACATATCTCGTATTCAAATCTGTATATATTGAAATACAGTGAAAAAGAAAAACGAGAAACTGTAAAAAAAAGATTTTCGTCGGCTTTTTTTCACTTCTTGGTAGTTTTGAAATCACTTTGTCACATTTTTTTTCTCTCTTGTTGTTCTTACGCATGCCGTCTTTTAGTCGCATCTTGTATAGTATAATTCACTTTAATGATTATGCATTTCGCTGTCCATCTTTAGCTTCTAGTTTCAATTGAAAAGTGACGACGATGATGATGATGACGAGGATGATTGCATCATCACACTCTCTTTTGCGAATACACGCTTTTGTTCATAACAGCACAGCAGGCGATACGTCACTTTACAACCTGGATATGTTTCTTGAGGGGGTTGCATTTGATTTCTTTTTTCGAACTAATGTATCTCTTGTTGATGAACATAGATTTCATTTTGTTTGGATATTGAGATGATATGATTAGAAACGAACAAATCATCATCATCATTGTCGAAAGAGAAAGAGAGAGCGAGTGAGTATTATCTTATTAACCTTGCTGTTCATATTCGAACATCGATGAATTGAAATTCGACACTCAGCATGCGCGTACGTATGTGTTGTTCATTCGAAAGGATGGACAAACAAAACAGCTTATTCAAGATAGTTTACCTTGACCCTGACATTTGCAGTTCTTCTTCATTAATGTTAATCAAAGACAATTGATACTGCGATTATTTGAAAACAACGAACAAAAAAACGAAATTTTTCCTCTCCTTCTTTCTTCCTTTTCTTTTCGTCTTTGTTCTTGCGTACTTAATCATAAAAATCGATTGACTAAATATCATTCACTTGCCAGACGTCGCGACAATGATGATAATAGTTGTTCTATTGATCAATGTGCCACTATTTATGCGTGTGTATGTTTTTTTTCATAGCGAAATTGGACACGCCTTGTGTCTAATTACAGTGTTTCTATTCGTTTTATTTTATTTTATTTTTCTATGCCAAAATGTTGATTGTAATTACTAAATATGTCTCGTCAAGAATTTCATTCGTTTACATTTAGATGATTAAATCTCATACGAGATTGAAAATGTTTTATCTGATCTATTCGATTTTTCTCATCGAATCAATTCATGCAAGTACACAAGTGTGTAATGGACCATTGGGCATGATCAGCGGCGAAATACGTGATTGGCAAATAACAGCATCGTCGACATTCTGGGATCCTGATTGTCATGAAAAAAATGCTCGACTCTATCTATCATCGGACCGTGCTTGGTGTTCGAGACATAAATCGGATTCGGAATGGTTACAAATCGATCTCGGCATATCGGCTAAAGTTCGTTTGTTTGTTTATTAAGTGTTGGTTTTGAATGATCATCCATTCGTAGATTTCGGGTGTTTTAACGCAAGGTCGTGCGAATAAAGAAGAATATGTGACATCGTTTATGGTTTCATATAGTACTGATGCGTATCGATGGCAATATCTTGTCGATCGTTATGGAAATCAGAAAGTAGGAATAATGTTTTAATTTAGGAATATGAAATGGATGCATTTTATGCTTTGAATAGATCTTTTCTGGTAACACAGATTCTTATTCTGTTCGTCATAATTACTTCGATGAGCCAATCATCGCTCGTTTTATTAAATTTCACCCCATTCAATGGTATTCTCATCCATCATTACGAGTTGAAATCATCGGCTGTCAAGGTAATTTTATTTTTTTTAGTAGTAAAAATACAACAAAAAACTTTGTCTAGAATGCAAACAACATTTGGGTTTACCACCCTATGGAAAGATCAGTGCATCAACATCATGGCCTTATCGTCGGCGAGCATCATGTCAACCCGAAGATGGTTATATCATGAGTAATAAAGGATGGTGTTCAAGAAAACGATATAGTACGTGTGTTTGTTTGTTTGATATCGTTGAAAATAAGAGTTGATTTTTGTAGAACATGATCAATGGTTGGAATTCGATTTGGGCCATCCATCGTTAGTAACATCATTGATAACCAAAGGTCGAGGTGATACAAATCAAGATCAATGGGTGACAAAATATAAAGTTTCATTCTCAAATGATACTCGTCTATGGCTTTATTATAAAGATAAATCTCAAATTGAACCAAAAGTTCGTTGTTATTCTTTGTTATTAGAAAGTCGACAATCTTTTTGCTTTAGGAATTCGCAGGGAATAATGATCGTGATAGTGAACGTATTCATTTTCTTAATGAACCATTCTTTGCTCGATATGTTCGTTTACATCCAACCGAATGGCAAAATCATGTTAGCATGCGAGCAGCTATTCTCGGTTGTCCACATAAAGGCACTTGTTTTCCGGGCTATTTTCGTGTGAATAGCGAAGCTCAATGCGGTAAAATTTCATTCGAATGAAGTTCTATCAAAAGAATGATTTTTTAAAAATTTATTTATAGTTGAAAATATGGCATATAAAAAACAAACATGGACTAATGATCGAAATCGTCAACAGCAAACAGGTGTTGGCGATTTGAAATATCGTAATACACGAGAAACAAACAATGATCCATCGTTGGCTGTCGATGGTCTCGAAGAAACATATGACTGGTCGAAATGTGCAACAATTGATAATTATTTCGTTCGAAAACCTGTCTGGATGGTTGATCTCGGTCGAAATACGAATATCGGTGGAGTCATGCTTAAAACATGGCATGGCAACAATAAAGGTAATTGATTTCATTTGAGAACAACGATCGACATGCGTATGTGTTTTTAATTCTAGACAATAATTCAACTGTCACCTCGTCGATCTATCGTGATTACTTAGCTAATTTAGATCGTTATAGTGTCTATGTTGATCAACGTCCTCGTCGATATCGTTTTAAAAATGCTAATTTATGCTCATTTGTCACTCGTACTGATCAAGCGTTGACATCGTCATCTCGTCTTCATTTTCAATGTGAACGACCATTACGTGGTCGATTCGTTTATATTGAAGCAGACGGAAGTACAGATCGTTGGAATAAACTTTTTACTGCTGTTCTTTGTGAAGTATTCGTTTATGAGCAGTAAAATACAATTCGTTTTCCCTTTTCTGTCTTCTTCAATTGTCAGATTTCTTTTTCTTTTCTTTCCTCTCTCTCTATCGTTTTTTTTCCTTTGAATTTCCGTATGAATATGTGCGTGTCTTTTTTTGTCTTCAATTAAAACAGAACATTTCATTTTCTTTGATGTGTGTATTATATAAAGATTATTATAATATTAAAAAAGAATAATCAATTTCAATTTAAAAAAAAAATTTTTGTTAGTGATTGTAATGCCTGAATAATAAATAAGAAAGCAAAATAGAGAATTATTCAGGTGAAGTCAATGTTAGCGATACATTCGTACATGTATCGTATCGCTATACGTCTTTATTCTCTTCATGTCACATTTGCTTGTATTTCTTTGATCAGGCAATACATATACTTTCGCAGTGCAGTCTCTCATACTCATTTCCATAGGACCCTTTGATAGCATTACGAGAGCTCACAGTCAATGATTCTGTATTTGTTAAAAGTATTTAAATTTCTTATTGGTTGAAGAAGCATGGTGAATAATATGTTACTGTTTTCATTTAAAGTTCTTTACATTTTTCATTAGTTCATGTTAAGTAAATATAAAGAAAAAGTGAAAGTGAGGGAGAAAAAGAGAGGCGAAGAAAAAATTCTTTTTTCATCGTCCTGTTTTAAATCACAGAACAGCAAAAGAAACGATTGTGAAATTTATTCTTTTCTTTTTTAGTTTTTTATTCTATCAAAATTTCTCTTGCTTTCTATTAATCATGATTTTTCGTTCATCAAATATTCGTAATCTCGGTATTTTGTTAATTATTAATATACTGATATATACAATTCTCTTACGATGGTTTACACCAGACAAGAAAGTTTATTTAAGCGCAGATGACAGTTCAATCGAATTACAAACTGACTACACACAAACTGAAAGTAAACAGTCAGAATCGTTTGAACAACCTTCGATTTTTGCACATGCACAAATCCACGATGAATTGATCGGTATAACAACTAAACATGTTCGGTAGAAATTTAAATTTCTTTGTGACTGATTCTGTGTTTTTGTTTGCTCAATAGAATATCTCCGAGTGAATTAAATAAGCCTGTACCAGAACGAGAATATATCTCGGAATCAATTCCGTACAATGATGCAACCTATCGAAAATCATCAACGCCAATTCTATGGCTTGATGAATACGGTGATGTTCGTTGGAATAAAGCTGCTGAATATGGAATGATTAAATATCTCACGGAAAAACAATTTCCCAATCTTGAATCTACAAGAAATGGATCGTTTAATAAAGAGGAAATTTTAAAAATTTGTAAACCATCTTCGATATTTATTCTTCATCAACATTGGTCAGGTTTCTTTAGTCGTGTTCTATGTTTTATTGCACAATTCGGTCAAACTTTATACAGTCCTCGTATCGCCATACTACGTGGTAGTCGTTTTTCAGGTGATCGTGGTAATGCTGATGATTTTCTTGGTCAAGGTATTCTACGTTATTTCCTTCCAATATCAATTTGTTCAGCCTATCAATTTCATCCTGATATGACCAATTTTAAAAGTAATATTGAATCAGCTGCGAATTCGATCGACGTGAGTAATAGTAAAAGCTTGTTGAAAACTGCTGCAATGAAAGTAGATAAACCATTATTCTCGATGGAATTTTGGAAACCTGATTATCATCATGTACCTATTCGTAAATGGTTATTCGATCGAAAGAAATCTTCGGTTGCGTACGACTCGCCAATTGAAGTTCTCAGTGATCATTCAGATGAACATATTTATGCACCGAAAAATGAAAAAAATGTTCGAATTAACGCGAAATGGACTGATACGAATAAACCCGACGCTTTCTCATCCGAACTTCTAGCAAAAACACCTGATAATCAATTAACATGGCAAGATTATGTATTCGGTTCATTTCTTCGTTATATGTTTGTGTTATATTTTGGTTCACAAAATGCACCGCGGATTGAATACAGTGTTCGAGTATTAGCAGCATATTGGTCGAGTTATTTAATTGACAAATATTCGATACCAAAAGATACAAATCCGTTCGATGATCTTGCGAGTTTATATATTCGTCGTGGTGATAAATCGAACGAAGATTCATTTTGGGGAAAGCATAATCGTTGGCGAAATCTTTCGTATTATGTCAAAGGTATTGTTGACGAAGAAAATCGTCGAAAAAAACCATTTAAATACGTTTTTGTTATGACCGATGATGCATCTGTAATGAGTTCGTTACGAGACTATGCTAATTCGGATTCGAAAGGTACAGATGAGAAATACGCACGGGAACATTTGAGAAAAAAAGAAATTCTCTTCAATGTATTGGCACCTCAAGATTGTTTCGATCCATTTCATCGGATTGGTTTCGAGCAATTTCTTGTTAGTATGAGATTTATTATTGAACATGCAGCATTCAATATTGGACATACAGATTCGAATGTCTATCGATTTCTACGCGAAGTTGTTTATGCTCAACGGCAACATCAACCAAATGTACAATCATTTACTTATGTTCAGAATGCTCCGGATTCACTAACTGAATCTTTAAATTTCACGAAATTATTTTAATTGATTTTGTTTTCTTTTATATTTCTCCAATAAACGAAATAGTTCTTATAGAAATTGATTAAGAGAGAATATTACAGTACTTTTTTTTTGTCCCCGATCAAATTACATTATTTTAGACTGTTCTATATCTATTCCAAAGCAAAGAGTCAATATTTGATTTGATGAGCCTAATGCAATCGATATGTGCTCGCGGTAAAACGTTGTCTTTAAATACTTCACAGGATTAGAACATCGACGAGTCACAGATGGTAGGAAAATGGACGAGAAATATTTTGATTTTGATTTTTTTTTGATTCATAGAAGTTCGTTTGTTTTTTTATCAATATTTGTTTGATCTATCAAACATATGCAATTAGTGACACAAACTTTACAATTGCATGGAATAATTTTCTAAAAGATCCACAGTTATCTCATGCAATATGTGCGATTACTATACTTGATAATTCAACTGGAGCTATTGAATTTTCATTTAATAAAGACGTTGGTCTAGCAACAGCATCAACTCTAAAAACATTAACAGGTACAGCTGCTCTTCATTATCTAGGCACTGATTATCAATATAAAACATTGCTACAATATTCTGGCACGATTAGTCCAACTGGCGTACTGGATGGCTATATTTATATTGTTGGTTAGTTTTAGAATATCATTTTTTTCGAGAATAAATAAATGATGATATTTATTAATGAATAGGAAGTGGTGACCCATGTTTAGGTAGTTGGCGATGGAATGAGACGAAAGGTGATGTGATTATGAATCAATGGTTGAGTTTGATTCGACGTGCTGGCATCAAAGAATGTCAAGGCATTGTTTTGGATCTGAGTGCTTGGCCAGGACAAACACAAACAGTACCAGGCGGATATCCTTGGGGAGATATGGGGTAAAATCTATTAAAATTGATTTTGATTTTCATATATTTATAATATATATCTATAGACATTATTACGGTACAGGAACCAGTGCATTGAATTGGCGTGAAAATCAATTTCTTGTTTATATTTCACCTGGAAAAACTGTGAATGCTCCTGCAAAAATTGTTTCCATGGATTTACCACCACCATCAGTTACATTTATCAATGAAATTACCACAGGACCAGCAGGTACAGGACAAGATATTGATCTATTTTTGGCTCCTGATGGAACGACCGGTTATTTTCGTGGAACAATATCGATTGATTCAGCAGAAAATTACACACTCGGTTGTTCTATACCGAATGCATCGCTTTATATCGCCGATGAACTTCGTCGCGGTATGGGTTGGCCAAATTCGATTCCTATCAAAGTTCTCTTTGAAAAAGAAGCCAATGCGACGCATCGTGAAACTCTCAATACGTATGTTTCACCACCATTAAGCGAAATTCTCTACTGGTTCTTGCAAATCAGTATCAATCATTACGGTGAATTGTTAATCAAAACAATTTCAAATACGATTGGTACACCATTGAATAGTGTCTTGCAAAATTATTGTGAACAAGAACATGGTATCGAACCAACAGCTGTTGATACTATGGATGGTTCAGGTTTATCACCTGAAACTCGAATTACAACTTCAACTATTGCACACGTTCTCTATGATGTTCGTAAGAAAGAAGCATGGTTTCCCGTATTCGAAAAAGCTCTACCAATTATTAATGATATTCGTATGAAAAGTGGAACTATTCACAATGTTTTGGCGTATGCTGGCTATGTTAATAGTAAAGTTTTTTCATTTATTATTAACAATTACAATGGTGATACTCAAATGATGAGAGAAAAAATGTGGAAACTACTTGATAACTTGAAATAATTGCACACGTTTTTTTTTGTTCTCAGTTTCTTATAGTATTTGATTTATTTGCTATTCAATAAAGTACTGAAAGATAAAATATTTATTTTTGTACTTATTACTTCAAGGACGAAGCTAGTTTTTCTTGGCAGCTTTAAGCTTTCACTTGCTCTACTTAATCGACGTCTCCAAAAACTAATAGTAATAAATCGATTGTCGATACCAATATTTGTGTTTGATAAGACATTTCTATAAGATGTTTGAAATTTATCTTCATCGTTACATTAACTGTTGATCATGATTAGTTCTAAAATTAAGGTATTGTATGAAATTTGTCGAATATTTCTCAATAATTATTCTTTGATTTAGTTATGGATTCTTTTGTTTTGCATCAATGTTTGTTTTGGTCAATCCAATTTTACAGTTGCTTGGAATAATTTTGTGAAAGATTCACAATTATCTCATGCAACATATTCAATGACTTTACTTGATAACACGACTGGAGAACCAATATTTACATTTAACAAAGATGTTGGTCTTGCACCAGCATCAACAATGAAAACTGTGACTGCTGCTGCGGGATTTCATTATCTAGGTCCTGATTATAAATATAAAACATTGTTACAATATTCTGGTACAATCAGTGCACTTGGTGTACTTGATGGTTACATTTATATTGTTGGTTGGTTTTAGAATGTTTTTTTTTCGAGAATAAATAAATGATGATATTTATTGATGAATAGGAAGTGGTGATCCAAGTTTAGGTAGTTGGCGATGGAATGAGACACAAGCTGATGTGATCATGAATCGATGGGTAAATTTGATACGATCTGAGGGTATTAAACAATGTAAAGGCATTGTTTTGGATCTGAGTGCTTGGCCAGGACAAACTGAAACAGTACCAGATGGATATACTTGGGAAGATATGGGGTAGGAAT
>Ga0209922_102649_pt1 | contig 15176 bp, 14 predicted proteins | sample ThiBiot_500_biof_FD_183946 | JGI IMG/M metagenome (GOLD analysis project Ga0209922, IMG submission 183946) | Wastewater bioreactor microbial communities from Cape Town, South Africa - Thiocy_expt_500_biof (SPAdes) | ecosystem: Engineered > Bioreactor > Thiocyanate-remediating > Anaerobic-Aerobic ...
ATAGAATTGACTGTGTTCATTCACCACACAAGTTAATGCATTTCGAGTCGATCCATCGGGACGAGTAATCGGCAGAAAATCGTATCGATAAATATCCATTGTTACTCCGTCTATGCTGACTGGTTGTTCTCGAAGAATGAAACCTTCTAAAAACGGAATAATTTCATCTGCAGTTGACATTAATAGAAAACCGAGGACATGTTTATTTGAATCATTCTTTAGAGCCAGAGTCAATCCTGGAAAACCGATTGTACCACGATAGATAAAATCTTCACAAATGAAGTCTTTACTATATCCAGCAAGTTTGTAATTCGTTATCTTCTCTGATACATGCTTAATTGGTTCCCAGATGAGAGAACCATAAGCAAATATGGCTACGTTACCATACATTACAGCATCTTGACATATTCTTTCAACGGTTGCATGATCATATTGTAAACCATTTAATTTAGCCAATGTTACCCTCAATTGAGGAATGTTTATGTTTACTGACATATCGAAAATTTTTGATAGTTCACTATAAAGTCAATAGCTTTATATATATATTGGCGTACGTTAAAAGGAAATTTCATATTACACAGGATTTTACCCATAGGTTCGAATCGAACAGTTCGATTGCGATGAAATTGAGTCATAATTGTGATCACAACGTGGCCTGTAATTATGCGTAGTGACATCATTATGGGTAGTGACATCAAGGTGGGTTTTTAATGCGGTGCGAATGCACAAAGCATTTATGTTGCGCGTTGCGTGTTTTCCTCTTTTTTTTCTTCTTCTTCTTCTTCTTCTTTTTCGTTCTCGACGTCCGCACTTTACTTTGTTATCTAATGATCTCGAGAACTACAAGTCGTACAATTTTCGTTCAAAAGAGAAAATTAAAATGTTGATGTCGAACTAGTGATATTTTTGTTCAAATTCCCACTACGATCTTTCGTTATTTTGAGGGAACGTAAATATTTTTCTTCCATCGTTTACCAATATCTAACATCCGTAAGATAATTAAAATGTCAGCTATAATGAAAGTTAGTCGCTCAAAATACTCGAATAATTAAAACTATAAACTATGGAGTAATCGAAACAAATTGATTGGCTATTGAGAAGTAGAAATTTTTTTTCGTATGCAAGATTTCAACTTAAACAATTATTTTACTTGTGAAGGCTGTCTCTCTATTTTGGAAAGAAATTGAAAAACTTGTGAGACAGTTTCATCAATAAGTCCTGTTCATATTTGATTAATTTTTCCAAACTTATCGAGAGGTGGAATCGAATTGATCTTATATTTCAGTCCTGTTGCATTTAGTAGTTTCAGCTTTTTATTTACCAAAACTAGTCTTTTTTCAGAAAAACTATGCTTACCATTTTGTTATTCAAAATTTAACAATTAACGAGTATGAAAAACAAAATCGTCACCAAATATAATGATCTCTCTCCATACACATATGCTTTATTCTCTTTGACTAACCTATATAAATTCATGTACGTCTATCATTTCTTCCGCGAATATATTTGAATAAATTCTCATAGCATAAGCTTAAAAGACAATTCCAGATTTGCAGTATTAACTGATAAATAAAATCGACATATTTTTTATTTTTTCATGAGAACCTACATGGCACGTTGTGCACTGCGATAGATGCAATGTACTTATACGTAACTACATCATAATTAGCCTAGAAGAAAGAACTACGCAAATTGTTGTTGGTTGGGTTTTTTGGGACGCGGTATGCACAAACTCATTTCAATCGGTAAAAATTCGTTAAGTGCGTCGCTTTTGAAAACAAGAACGACACGATATACCACGTCGCCAAAGGATTCGAAGGTGAAGTTAGATAATGCATATTCTAGTTTATTTTCAGTAAAATAAAAATTAAACAAAGAAACTGTTTGGCAGTTCTCCTTTCATAGAAAGGAGGAGTGAAAATGTTTGTTTTTCATAAAAAAAACATCGTTCTGAGATAAAAATTTAAATAATTTGCCGTGGTACACCGGGAGGATTTTGTCGTTTGACAGCTCGAGGTATCATAATCATTCCAACAATGAGATACAAAAGTAGAAAAGCACAACAAGTAATAAATGACAATGATGCAGCAGGAACTTGTGCAGCTGCTAATCGATATTGTGTAGGATCACTCGATTTGAATCCACCGGTAACAACACCAACTCGAATTATTTTAGAATTGATTGAAAAATTTACAACTGAAAAAACGGCAGCAGATGCAACGAGACCAACGGACGTATGTACCCAATGCTTAACACTACTTCCACAATCTAAACACGTAAATAGATGATTTCATAAGAGAAAAATGTCGCAATTCGAACGTACTAATAATGAGTATAACGACAGCAGCAACTGCAATGATAGCACCTGTCCAAATACCAACACCGATATCGAATGAACCTGACTTGCCACATCGTGAGGCGGAACTACTCGAAACACTAAGATCGGTCGTTGAGATATCACTGAGCTTATCTATACTAGCAGCTTCAAGACCTGCAACAGCCAAACCAAAGATCAACATAAAAACACCCATAATTGTCGTTGTGACAAATGGCCAGTATGCTCTCCATATAGACTCTTCAACTAAGAGTTTTTGAATTTCACTGGATGACGCTTGTCCTTGACGATTCTTCATAATTGACAATTAATTCAATGGTATAGTAATCGTACTATAGGAAAAACACTTTCGAAAATGCAATGTAAAATAGTTAGTATACACACGATTTGTCGTCTTTATATACTATTGATGTTCGTTCGACTTGTTTATGTTTTACTTTATTTTTTATGGCTATTTTCACGTATCATTTTTCTAATTTTCACTCCGTTCAAGCGTGACACAAACACCCAAAGGTTGAACCACATTTTTCAAAATCAATATTTTTTTAAAAGAAACAATCTAATCTATGTAACACGATAATAATCGAGAGAAAAAGATCATCGATATCGTACGCAAACAATCGAGTATAACATTAGCCTTGAAAGTTTTTAGAAAAAAAAATTAATTGATATACTGTTTCCTTGCTAATCTCAATATGAAGGCCGTTTAACGTTACGGACATTAGTAAAAACTAACGATATCTGTCAGTTTTTAATTGGCAATTTATTCAATTTTAGTTGAAATAATTAATGATGAAGCAATTTGTATTATTTACTCCAAAACTAGGAAGTTGATAAAATCAATTAATAATTTTTTTCTCTATTACAGGTTTACACTCATTTATTTGTTTCAATCATCATTAGAATAAAAAAGACCAATAACACATCTTTCATGATCTGCTAATATGACCTTGTTAGTTGACATATATGCACGCTTTTACTATGAGCGTCGCCGAAAGAAGAAGAAGAAAAGTTGTCACTGCTCTTTTGCTTTTTTTCTCGAGTACAATCGCCTTAGGATAGGTCGAGACGGTCATGTATATATGAAAAAAGAGAGGATAGCATGCGATAAAATTTTCCTCTCTTTTCTCGTTCTATAAAAAGAAGAAGAAGAAAAAGAACTCTGAACGAGAAAAGAATAGAATAGAATAGAAAAATATCGCATTTAAAATAGCACATCGTGGCTGAAGTCATCCTTTTATTTACATACGTCACATGTCAGGTCTTTCCTCGTAAGTATCAAACAAGTAAAAGAATTCAACGATGCTGCAAACATCGAATATTGTTTGGCACAATGTGAATTTAACTGATGAAGTTAAATTAAATCTTCAGTATGATACTCATAGTGGTCTTTTAAACATATTCATTAATAACAATGGCGATGAAAAAGAAATCCCATGTCTTATTAACATTACACCTAGTCATAATAAGAAAGAATCTAGTCAACAAGGTTTGTCAGATACTCTAAAAGTCAAAAGAAGAATTAACTATTAAAATTTCAATTGCTTTTTAGCACTGTCGTCAAATAATGATTCGGAAATCCTGTATGAACTCTCAACAGTCTACACCTACGATGATGACGATGAAATTGATTTCAATGAAACAATTTTGCCGTTATCATCATCAACATCAGCATGTTTTGATGAACAAACATTAGATAATGACGATGATGGATATTCCACACATTCGTCGGATGATTGCGAACAACATCAACCACAATTACCATTATCCATACCGCCGACGAAAAAAATTCGACCAGCATATTCACGTTTTTATCATACTTTCAAACAATATAAAAAACCTATTCGTCGTTTAATCGAACAAACAATTTGGCTAAACGTATTCAAAAAACCAATCCGCCAAACAATGATGAATCATCGATTTCTTTAATTAGTCAGATGTGTTGACATATGTCTTCCTTTCATTTCATTTTTTTTTCAAAACTAAAATCAACCATCGCTTTCGCTCTCTGTGTGTATTGTGTTCGCGCATGTTAACTTTTTGATTAATATGATTCTTCAATGAACTTGAAGATAAGCATACGAACATATTTCAAAAAAGAAAAACACTGAGTCACAAGCAGAATCATCGTCAACTTAAGTGGGAGGCAAGAAAAAATAACATGAAATTTTAATCCTGCCTTTATGTCACTATCGATATTTCAATGAAGAAAGAACACGACACCGTCTATTTTTTTTCTTTTCTCTCTGTCTCACTTTCACAAATAATTTTTCTTCTTCTTTTTTGTAGATTGATTATTTGCATATGTACTTCCGGTGACAAAATCAAAATGAATTATACCTATCTGAATGAAAAAACGATCTCGTCATCATTGATTTGTCCGATCTGTTTGGATGTTCTTCAAGATCCACATACGCATGTCTCTTGTGATAGCGCATTCTGTCGTTCATGTTTATTACAATTAACTGAATCAATCTGTCCGATATGTCGTTGGCATTGGGATGATTATATTCCAATTGAATATAATAAATCGTTGCCGAAAACGAATCGATTAATTCGAAATATGCTCGATGAATTGGCGGTTCAATGTTTGCATTGTAAAACAATACGTCGTCGAGGACAATTCGAGCATGATTGCCAACCAATTGTCGACAAGAAAATCGTCTCGAAAAAAATCGATTATGCTCAAATGATTCTTTTATTTTTAATGTTCTTCTTTTCGAGTTTAATTCTCTATTTAAATCACAAATTTCTATTTGAACCAGTCGATCATCAACAAAAACCAGTGATTAACAATTTCGGTATGGATATTGATAAATATCTATTTGAGAAAATTTACTATTTAATAGTTCAAAGCATCGAATATTCACTAGTCATTTTTCTATTTAATTTTTCACTTTGGTTGAGTATAATTATCTATGGTGATCGTTTGGGCTCGAAACATTTAAATAAATATTTACGGAAATTTTTAGAATTTACAATTATTATCAATCTTATTGGTTATTCAATATCTAATTAGACAATTGCTTCTCTTCTCTTTTTTTTAATAGCAAAAAAAAAACTGAAAATGACTTTTGGCTTATTAATAAATAAAAATTGAAATTCAAAGAAAAACGGAAATTATTTCTTAAAGTAAACTTGAGAAATAAAAAAAGGTAGTAAAATGAATCTAACAGAGAAAAAAAAACAGAGAGTAGCAGCGAGTAGTTTCGATCTACCGACCTCTGAGTTATGAGCCCAGCACGCTTCCACTGCGCCACGCTGCTGTGTTGACCTTCGAGTGATTTATTTTTATCTAGATTAATCTATGAGAAAATTATCGCACAATCCGGATGACATGTTTTCATGCATTCATCCGGATATTTTTCATTGAATATTCGACAAAAACCATACGCCTTCTGCATTAGACAATCATCACGTTTGTCGATACATTTAGCTAATTGATTATGATTGATTTTTCTCATTGGATTAGACACATGCTGTTGTTGATCGTATTGAAGATTTGTTGAATTCTTAAATAACGAAGAAATATCTTTGAAACGTTGAACAGGAATGCATTGACCACATGAACGTTGACACGCTTGAGGCACGGGAAGGAAACTTCCATTGACAAGAATCGTGTAACGATTGTCACAATACTCATTACGCAATTGATAGATCGAACAATACGAACTTTTATCATAACATGAAATACCTTTTTCAATGAGATTAGTTTTTTAGAAATTGTCATCGAAAATTGAGACTTACATTGATATTGAGTTTCTATTTGTTCACAACGTTCGTTTGATGCACATGGATTGGTCGCACAGGCATCTTTGTACTACAAAAAACAAATATACTAATTCTTTCTTTGAAATGAAGATAAAATCAGAAATTACTTGACAACGATCACCGAATCTTCCTGCTGAACAGACACACACAATGGTATTTTGAGTGGCTCGACAAACACCTCCATTACATGACGAAGATGAACAAAGTATTGCTAGACAGACGGACAAACAAATCAAATCATTTGTTATTACAGTCATTGAAGTTTTCTTTACTTACATTCACAGAAATTTCCGGTATGTCCTTCTGAACAGAGACATTGTGTCGATAGATTTCCATTGGTTTCATATCGACCAAAACAAGTGCCATTATTTAAACATGGATTTCGTTGATTACATGGATTTTCTATCAAATAAATTCATAACAATTAGCAAAAACTTTTCATTTCTAATTTTTTTTACCATATTGACATTCAGGTCCGATGTATTCCGATGTACACATACAAATTCCATTAGCACACGAGCCTCCATTTTGACATTGACCAGTACATTGATCAACTTTCCGAGTAATTAACGATATTTCACAATATTGACCTGTATAGGAATGTGGACAAGCACATGTAAATGAAACATTGGTTGGATTCGAAATAACCGAACAGATGCCATTATTTTTACAGATTGGTTCGTAGCATGGATTTCCTAGATGATGAATTCAAATTCGAGATTGATTTATGAAATATCAATTTACGAAATTCACAAAATGTTCCCGTAAATTGTGCTGGACAAATACACACTCCATTATTACATGGGCTTCTATATATTTATCAAATTCTTTTGTTTTTTTTTGTTGCAAACTGATTCTTTTTTACCCATTCATACACAATCCTCCGCACGGATTCAATAGTGATGTTTCACATCGGCTACCCGTAAACGCTCCAGTACATTGACAATTAAACCATGTATCCGTTCGATTCCATTTTGCTTGACACAAACCTTGATTTAGACATGGCGATGATGCACACGGATTACTTCGTTCACATTGTTCGCCAGTAAAATTCTCTTGACAAACACATGTATACGTTTGATTCGATGATGATAACGCACAGTAACCACGTGTTTGACAAGGATTACTAGCGCATGGATTTGCTTCGATTTGTTTCTCACAAAAACGACCTGTATAACCTTCTTCGCAAAGACAGAAACTAGCAGATGGATCAGTATTCGATGGAACACATGTACCAGCATTTTGGCACATAGATGACGGAGAACACGGATTATCTAGAGTGAATACAAGAGATTTAAGTGAATTTTGAGATGAATTGATTAGTTACCATATTGACAAAATGAACCGATTCTATTTCCAGCACATGTACAAACTGGTCCTGATGATTGTTCGGTACAGATTTTATAAGATGGACAAATCATATCCGAACAAGAACTGATTTCTAAAAATAGATTCACCAATTTTCACGAAAAGAAAACAAATTGTTCATTGAGGTTTACTGGTATCACAATGTTGACCATAAAAACCCGATGGACAAATACATCGATATGCAGACCAAGTCGTACCGGTATCTGCAAGTAATGTCGTGCATCCGCCACCATTTTGACATGGTGAAGTCATACATGAATCACCTAAACTACATGTTGGACCAGTAAAACCAGCTCGACATAAACATTCGGCCATTGTTGGCGCAATTTGTCGACAAATTCCACCATTTTGACAAGTATTCGCTGAACAAACTGATCCTATACAAAATTCATCTATCGATTTTCTTTTACAACCAATAGATCTTTCTTACTCCATTCACATCGTGGTCCAGCAAATCCTTCTGAACATACACATTGAACATGACTGTTATTCGTTTCACATCGTCCTCCATTTAAACAAACATTCGATGCACATGATTCACCCAAATCTAATCAATTCAGAAACTGTTTTTCCTTCTCGAATTTCTAATGCTTACATATCGAACAATCGAAATGTCCGAAACCTGGCGGACACAAGCACATGAAACTATTCTGTTCTCCAAGCGGTACACATGTTCCTTGATTGAGACAAGGTTTTTTCTGACAAACATTCGTATATTGACATCGATCGCCCGTCAAATATTCTGGACAAACGCATTTGTATTTCATCGGATTGGCTTTTCCAATCGGTTGACAAGTCGAAAGATAATGACAAGAAGAATTCTCACACGAATAATTCGATAATATTTCTATTTCGCAATATCGACCTGTGTAATCATCAGAACATAGACAACGTTGCGTAATATTCTCAGATGATGATGTATCAATAAAACAAGTGCCACCGTTTTGACAGGGTGATGATAAACAATTATCTACTACAAAACATTTCATGCACACACAAAAAAACAAACAAATGATCTTACTAGATTCGCATCGATAAGTTTCATTGTATTGAACACATTTACCTTGATTTACACAAGGATTCGATGCACATATATCAATCATTGAATCACAATTAGTACCACCATATGGTGATAAACATTTACATATATAACCATTAGATGATGTTAAACAATTACCATTATTTTGACAGGGATTGTTTAAACATGGATCGATTTCGGTTTTCTTGCAATTTTTATCTAGAGATAAAACAGTTATTCGAATAGAGTTCGTTAATTGTATAATCATCTACCTGTTGATTCGTTGGAACAACTAGTTTTATTGAAAAAAGTCGATGGAAATAAAGAAATTTGGCAATGTACGCCGGTGTAATCAGGTTTACATTGACAAATAAAATGAGTCGAAGATATTTGAAGACAAATACCATTCGATGAACACGGATTTGTTTGATTTTGACAAGAACCTTGAATAAAATCGTTCTTTTATTTCCAATAGAATATCTGATTTACCATCGATAATTGCTGATATCGATGAAGTTGTTGAAATCGATTTGCAAGAATCTGATGAAAAGCAAACACATTGCGCTTCATCAGTTAAAATATTTTGCAGATATGAACAAGACTTTCGCGAACAATCAGTTGTATTTCTTGCACTCGAATTACAAGATATTAAATTAATCGTTGTGTTCAATGATTGACGAACGAAAGGTAGTTCAAGATGATATTCATCCGTATAGAAACCCATGAAAAATGTTAAAGAAACATTCGAATTGAGATTAATATCATTGACATCTTCGGTTGTTTGATATCGTTCGAATATAACCGAGATATTTTCATCGGAAACATTCGTTTGTATCAAACAGAAATCTTGATGAGTATCAACTAATGGTGAATCTTGTTCATGAGAATATCTAGATATTCAAATATTGATAATAAATCAAGAGAACATTTGTCTTCTACCTATCTTCGATAGTTCCAGTATTGGGATAGAATACTGCGAGATCAGTTTTATTCTAAAATAGCAAATTAATTTTAATTTTGAAAAGAAAATATTAACCCTAATTGATGTTGCATCTGACCATCCAATAGCAATGTAAGTAGATGTTAGATTAATACTGGAATTGACTTGACCTAACATTTCATCGAGTGTTAATAAACAAAATTAAAATAAAAAAATATTTTTACCTTGAATAAGAAATTGAACCGTATTCAAAGCAATATTATATCTCCATGATATGTTAAACGAGCCTATAGTTTCATCTTGAATAGGCCAGATTCCTCCTGAACATTGTCCTTGAATCTCTATTCAAAATAAAACAAAAATCCCATTAAAACTAAAGATTTTTCTTTTGTCATACGTTGAAAACTTCGAATAAATATCCAAATTAGTAAAATCTTCATCTGAAAAAGTCGAATCAACATACATAGACATACAAAAAAACAGTTCATATTAATCATCATCTCACTCATTGTTCGATGTGAATGACTCGGTTAAATATTGTTCGTTTTTTTCTTTTCTTTGTTCACAACATGTACACATGCATATCGATTAAAAAAGTCTAAAGAGAACGAAAAGAACAAGTGATGAATACGATATGTGAGTTCATCGATTTACCTTTACCGATTAGTTTGCCTTTTCTATTGTATTCTTTTATCCTTTCATACCGAACACACAAAAAAAACAAAATACAAAAAACGTATATTAAATCATCGCTGTTCAATAAAATTTTATTCCAGACAGTATTTTGTCAGGTATATGATGATTGATTATTTAATCAAATTTTCGAGATCAAACAAAACAAGAATCGTTCGTGATTGAAATCTCGCTCTTTGATCCGTAGAATTTTAATTAAATACAAAAAATAAGTCAATAGGATATCTGTTTTTCTTGCATCACAAAATCATCTTGATAAGCATACAATTTCCGGTTATTCATGAAGTATTGCACAACAAAGACAAGATAGTTATCAATACGAAAAGAAAATGTCATGATGTAATCAACAGTTTTTCTTTTATTCACTTGAAAACAACAAAGATTTTCTGAATATTTAGAGATAATCAATTATTATTATTATCGAAATACGAATAATAATGATCACATGCATAATTAGTAAATTGTATATATACAAAGTGATTATGAAATATGTTGGTAGTTGATGGTGTCCGACGGGTCAGTTTACTTGATAAACATATACATATCTCATCATATCTTAGCAGGACGAACTACTGCATTGATGCCTGTAGGGTAAAAAAAAGGAAAATAAAATAACATAATGGCAAGAGAAAAACTATCGTTACAGTAATGATAATGTAAACTGAGAAGAACAAAAGAGAAAAAGAATTCTTCTTCGGCTTGGTCATATAGGACCGATTATCAATAAATTACATCGAACAGTGAAGACAGAACTGTCCATCAGTAGTCAATAATCATTATGATAAATACAACGTTGTTAGTATAGAAGAGAATACAAACACAAGGATATTTCTCGTTTGCAAAGAACATTCAGTTGAATATGAATCTTATTTATTACTTTTTTGTTTTGGTCATCGTAAATGTACGTAGATTTTTATCGAAAAAAAAACTCATTTTGGAAGTTATTTTCTATGATTGTAGTGGACTGATGCTGCTTTTATACATTTTTTTCCACATTCTTCTTCCAAATGGTCGTTGAATCGTCATCGTTCATCGGTCGATGTTGGCAATGATTTTGAAAATGAGATGACAACAACAACATCCGAACCAGTTTTATCTCGTCGACGACCTCAATTGAATTCGTTCGGTCGACGAAAACGTTGGTCTTTCGATGACGAAGTCGAAATTCCAATCGAACAAAATAATACTCCTACGTTGGACAGTGCAACACTATCAACTACAGTCGAAAGTAAACAACCATTATTACGACAAGATACAGTTGAAATCAATGAAACTGAAGAATTAACAACGATTTCAAACAATGATACATTCGCCGAATCGACAACAAGTATTGCTACATCTCAAGATACAGCTATTGTTCTTCTTGATTTTACTACTGTTCAACCTGCCACATTCGATGAAAATCAAACATCGACTGGAGAGCTCACTTCACCAAACGAATCTGAATCTACAACTATAGAATATAATACAACATCAATTGCTGAAGAAATAGAAAATTCGACGCAGACTTATACAGAATCAATTGACATTATGACAACTATTGTCGATATTGTACAAAATAGTACAGAATCTATTGAACAAGAGATTGATAATACGACATACAACATCGCAACAAATGAAACAATTGATTTTACAACAACAATTATTTCGGATACTACACAAAATGCTACAGAAGTGAGTGAAGATACAATGATTGTTTCGGATAATTCAACTGCTCTATCCGAAACAACTGAATTAATCTATGAAGATAACGAATATGCAAATGAAACAGCAACTGAACAACCAAAAATATTTCCTAAACCTGTATGTGATGAATCATGTCAATGTACACAAAAATGCCCATATGGTTATGAAATGATTAATGACACATGTGAATGTGATCCACCTTGTAAAGTAAGTCATATATATATATGACTGTAAACAGTACTCGATGTCGTTCTGTTATTTGAATAGAATTCTCAATGTTTTGGCAATGATACATGTGTTGTATCAAAAAGTGGACAGCCTGAATGTTATCCAACAAATGGAACTGTTCATGGTAAACATAACAAAAACGATTCGACTAAGAAAATCAGGATTATGATAATGTATAATTCTAGATCGACCATTTCGTTGTTATCAACCACGAGATTCGGGTTATCACGATGTCGATATTCGATATTACAATCGATGGTACTACAATGCCGATCTAGATGCTTGTCATCTACTCGTCTATCGTGGTCTAGGTGGAAATACAAATAACTTTCAAACATTACATGAATGTACTCTAGAATGTATCAGTACGTTAGCAATCTTCTTTTTATTTCAACAGAATAGAGATTGAATCATCTCTTGTTTGTAATTGTAGCTTGTGGTCCAGCGCCAGATAAAGGATCATGTTTAGGTGTCATGCGTATGTGGCATTACAATCATACGACAAGTCAATGTTCACAATTCGAATATTCAGGTTGTAAAGGCAATGAAAATAAATTCATTCGAAAACAAAACTGTGTCGATACATGTGTAACTCGAATACTCAATTTATAATTATCGATTTATTCGTCGTATTTTATTTCTGCTCTTTGTGTGTGTGAATGTGTGTGTGTTTAATCAATTTTCAATATGATTGTATTCGAATAATTGTTTGTTTATTTCCTGAGAAGAAAAAAAAAAATATATATATATCTGACCCTAATAATTCTGTTCAAATATCATTGCAAAGTTTCGAAAGAGAATTGTTTTTACAAACAAAAATTAAAGTCACATTTTGTACAGACAAAGAGTAATGATGGCATTGTACCATCTTCGTGATGCCATAAAGTCGAATAGAGTTTGGTTTCTTGACAATTGCCCATTGTTTGCCGATGATAAGCATGAATTTCATTTAAAGAACCTGTTTTCAATTGACATTGAAATGTACATTGACGACAAATAATTGGCTGATTTGCTGAGAATTGGTAGAGTGTATCGTTCGAACACAAAGGACATTGTGTTTGATTGAATTCTTCAATCGATGGAACGTATTCGAGTTGATCTTCGGGAATATCTTGAAAGGGTTCAAGTTCGAGTTCTCGAAGAACTTCATTCATAATTGCCCAATTGGCTTCGAATTCAGCATCTTCAGTTGGAAGATTGATTTGATTACCTTCGATATCCATCGATGATGCATTTGATGCTGTTGAAGGTAATGAACCGAACATTTTTATCCATTCGGATTCGACGATATCACGAGCTGATAACGCCGGTTGATTATCATCAAACTAATGATTAAAAAACTCGTAGTTTTTTTTTTACAAAGAAAATGATTTTCTCTTACAGAAAGTTGTCGCATTTTATTAAACATTTTGTCACGGGCACGTTTAAATTGTTGTTTACAATGAAGACGATATCGATCTTTCCAAGTTTCGTCACAACGTACAGTTGGCGATGGCATTTTATACATAGCTGAATGAGCAGTTTGTCGAGCTGGAGATGCTGGATGTAACGACATTGTTCTTTGAATTTATCTAAAATAAAATTCAAATTATTAAGTAATTATTTGACAAAACAACAGCAAACAAGTGACTAGATATAGAAAGAAAATAAGCTGATTAAAAAATATATGACTAGACAACAGCAAAGAAGACAATATTGAGTTTAAATCTTCATCGGATTTGGTAGATTTGTTTTGTGTTCTAATAACATATCTGTATCCATGGCAATGCCTGCACATGCTGAAAGAATATTTGTTATGCATCGATGTTGTTTGAAGAGAGCATTGATAACCGGTGTACCAGGTGGAACCATAGGTGCTTTAAGTAGATACGAAAGTATCGAAAGAACCGGATGAAATGATTGATATTGTTCGTTTTCATTGGTTTTATACGTAATACGGGTCATTAATTCAGTTAGAATGACTAAATCAAGAATTAATGGTGATGCTAATAATGAATCTTCGCATGTATTATGAATAGCTATGGTACTGAGACCATTCATAAAGATCGATGATATATATTCATCCATTGCACGTTTTGAATCTTTGACAAACGGAACATATTTAATGACGACAACATGATCGGGATGTTCATTCGTTTTCTTATCGTATAGCAAATGATTGGCCCCGACCATATCATCAACAACATTCGATTTGCTGATTTCTTTCGAACGAAATTGCTGTGGTGCACTAAGATTTTTGCCATCATTATTACCGAGATGATTGTATGAAACAATCGATTGTATTTTCAAGCCAGCTGAAACGAGAAAATCAGCGAGAACTGATTTTAATTTCGTCTGTCCACTTTTGAAATCATCGCCACCAATAAAAACTTGATGTTTTTCAGCAAGTTCAATAATTCCTGGTACGAGTGTATTCTGTGGACTACCGTTTATATAAGGACAATTTTCGAGAATTGCTGCACAAGCGAAAATATTCGATGGGCTAATTTCTGATTCATTAGCCGCAATCGAACGAAGAAGTTCTTCGCTTGTTTGATTTAAACCTTCGCGAACTAAAATATTCGATTGACAATTGAAACTTAGGCGGAGAAAACTCGGAGATTTTACCGTCGACATAACGTTCGGTATTTGCTGTCCAAAGAATGATAACTTTGTCTAAATTATTCGTTTTTTTAAATTCCCGAATATCATTTCGAATATGATCTAAATCCTGTTGTTTCGTTCCTTTCGGTATTAAATTATTGGCTCGATCTTCTTGATTAGCTGCAATAAAATCCGGATAATAGATCGATGGCAATGGTTTATATTGACTCATTTGACTTTTCAATTTTTCTTGTAATTCATAATCGAATACACATGCACGCCGCATGGATTCATATAAATTCGCATTATTTATATCCCAGCCACCGATGACAAGATCATTCGGATGTAACATCGGAAGAATTGTATTAAATGGTATATGAACTTCTTTCCCTTGATTGTTACTACCGATTCGAATCGTTGTCGATTGCGTCAACGAACCGTAATAGTTCGAATGTTGTTCACCTTCTGTATAAACAAATTGAATTTGAGAAGATAAAAATGAAATTTCAAACTCGAACCTTTTCTCATCCAAGTTAATTTCTCTCGATTGGCGA
>Ga0209922_102656_pt1 | contig 15133 bp, 16 predicted proteins | sample ThiBiot_500_biof_FD_183946 | JGI IMG/M metagenome (GOLD analysis project Ga0209922, IMG submission 183946) | Wastewater bioreactor microbial communities from Cape Town, South Africa - Thiocy_expt_500_biof (SPAdes) | ecosystem: Engineered > Bioreactor > Thiocyanate-remediating > Anaerobic-Aerobic ...
GTAACTGGTTTTACTGGATCGAGTATTTGGCATTTACTCTACGGATTTCCTCCGATCGATCGTCAACAAATCGATGAAGGCTACGATGATTTTGCTCGACGATGGAAACCAATCTTAGATGAATACAAAAAATGTGATGTTCATTTCGCACTTGAAGTTCATCCAAGTGAAATCGCTTTTGACATTGTAACTGCTGAACGAGCTCTGCAAGCGATTGACAATCATCCATCGTTTGGATTCAATTTCGATCCGTCACATTTCGGTTATCAAGCTGTTGATTATCTTGAATTTCTACGTCGATTTCAATCTCGAATCTTTCATGTTCATATGAAAGATGTCGAATTCGATTGGCAACGTCCTTGTGAAGCGGGCGTATTCGGTGGTCACACAATGTTCGGTGATCCGAGACGTTTTTTTAATTTTCGTTCATTAGGACGAGGCAAAATCGATTTCGAAAAGATCATTCGTACTCTCAATCAAATCAATTATCAAGGTCCATTGTCAGTCGAATGGGAAGATGGAGATATGGACCGAGAAGCTGGCGCTCAAGAATCACTTGCATTCGTTCGTCGATTAGATTTCAAACGCGGTGACAAACAATTCGATGCAGCATTTAGTAAACACTGACTCCCTGTGTTTTTTTCTCTTCTTCTTTTAATAATAAAAAAAAGAAAATACTCAGTCGTACAAGATAAAAAGAAAAAGGCAATGAAGCTCTGATGACGTTTAGTCCCATCGTTCGTTCTTACACCGACGTATGTATTTAATGCAATCGTGCTTTTTTTTTATTCTGTTACAAAAATGAAGAGAAAAAAAACGAACTAGAGAAAAAAAAAAGAAGAAAATTGATAATATGTGAGAGAAAAGTACGTCGTTGAAGAAGAACATATACAGATGCATGTGTGTGCCGTAAAAAAGTTTATCCTTCTGTTGTACGAAAAGGAACAGGTAAGAATCGACAACGAAACAGGGAGAGAGAGAACAATGCAAAAAAAATACATTGACGACAACGTCGTGTATTTTAGATAAAGATTCTCGTCGTGCGAAAGTGTATGTGTGTGAGGGAGAAGCTAGTCATCTTTCGTAACAAGAAAGTAACGGCAATGTGTGCGAGTATACAGCGACAGAAGGTGGATGATGATAGGGCTGAATAAATAGACAACGAAAGAAAAAACGAAGAAACAGTATTTAATTTTTCTTGTGCATAATCTTTCGTCACCTTGACGAAAGAAACAATTATTATATACAATTCGATATCACTTTTGCCTTTTTGTAATGTAAGTAAATATACGAAACAAAAAAAAACTTTTTTTTCTCTCTTTCACTCAGTCTTAAAGATGCGTTGTTAATATTTATTATTTGAAAAGCTTTTATATATATTTTTCCTTTCTCTTTGTATTGTATGCAATTCTATTTTTTGCTCCCTTCTGTGCAATACATCACTTCCGTCATAGTGTGCTGCTATATGTGCCCTTTTTTTTCTGTCGTCAGTCTATTGGAGACAAAAAAAGTACGAAGAAGACTCTGTTGAACACACAATCGGTGAAAGAAAGGAAAAAAGTCTATCCATGTATGGTGGGATGTGTGTGTGCGTTATACAACTCCTCAGTTTTTTCTTCTTCTTCTTCGTCTTCTTCTTATTTCCATTCCCGTCTTTTCCCAACGCCGAGTTAGACAGAAATGAAGAAGGAGGGAACCTTGAAAATATGCACATAGAAGCATTATACACGCAATTGTGAACAGGATGGTTTGAGTAAAAGAGGGAGAAAAACCGGAGAAAGAAGAAGAAGAAGAAGAAGAAAAAAAGGAGGAGTTTTTTTTGTAGAGAAGAGGAAAAAAGAAGAACCATTGCGCTGTTCAATCCTGACCGTGCCACCAACAGGCACGTCTTGTCGTCCTTCAAAAAAGTGCCTGTCTTTTTTCTTTCTCTCAGTGAGTTACGTAGCGTGAGAGAGAGAGAGAGAGTAGGAAGAGAAGAAAAAAAAAAGAAGAACTGTTCTCTGAACATCATCATCATCATGAGAATCAACAAGAGAAAAACGAACGAGCAAACAGCATATTCTTCTCGTTCTCTCATTTTTCAGTGATAGTAGTTGGGTGTGCGTGCAGAATATGTTCATACCCGACCAGAAGATGGAGAGCTTTGACGAGAATTTTTCTTCTCTCTTTCTGTGAGCCTCCTCGTTTCTTTTTTTTTGTTGCTTTTTATTTCTTACTATCTTCATACGTACGTACGTATTTCTTTTTTCTTACTCACAGATCCTTTGAAAGTTTAGAAATACACAAAAAAAAAGAAAATCATTCTTATTACGTCAGCACACTCATTTTTTGTCATATTCTATAAATCATAATCATGTTCATAGTGTCTTTTCTTTTTTGCTGTATTGATTAGAAATGACCACTGGGACGAGTATAAAAGATCGTTGCCGTCTTTGTTATACACGTCTAAAAGATGCATCTTCGTTACATCACAAAATTTGCTCATCACAACAGACAAATCGAATTTATAATATATATAAACGTCGTCCATTTCGTTATCGTGATTTAATTGTACGTTATCTATCGATAAATCTACCTGAAACTAATAATCCGAATGATCAATATTCGACGATTATTTGTGGTACATGTGCAACATCATTGATCGAACTCGAGACAACTTATCGTTCGTATGAACAAACACAAAAGAATCTTCGTTCGAAATTTCGTAAAACATCGCATATTGTTCGATATCAAATCGATCAACAAATGAAAAACAATACAATATCAATACGAAAACCAAATGAAGAACCGAAACGTTTATCCAAACGTAAAGGTGCACCGAAACATATCAATCAACATTCGAAAACCAACGGGCAATTATTTTTCAAACTTCATCACGATGATGATGGCGGCGATGAGTCAATTGATTCATTAACATCTCAAGCTAATCAACGAACAAATTCGAAAAATAAACATGACATTCTAACTGAAACGACTAATCAAAAGAAAAAACTTCGAACTTCCGAACCTACAGTAAACGAACGAATGAATAAATCTTTTTTTTGTTTAAATTTTTCTTCTATTTAGTCAATAACATCTGAAACATCGAATAATGATTGTATTAATTTATTAAAACCGAGCACATTAACTGATATATCAACGAGTTCTCTTCCTACATCCGGTTCTCACACTTCATCGAACAGTCGATCAACCAACTCGGTGAAAGGCAATCATATCGAACGAATAGCTGTTTCTCTTCTTTCGGTAATTCTTCTTGAATCAAAAAACATTTCCAAGTTTTAACTACCCTTAAAATTTTCTCGTTCAGGGAACAGAAAATCTATCTGATGATACCAATGGTCATTCTTCCGATCCCAGTAAGTGTACTTTCGTTCTATTTTTCTCTCAAAACATAAAACAGAACAACTCCTCTAGCCTTTCGAAATAAGATAAGTCTCAGGTAAGAATGCATGAGATTTTGCAGTGACTGAACTTTCCCAATCATTTTCTCAATAAATTCTCAACTTCTCATTTTCTCAAATCCTTAGACACATCGAAAACTCGTTCGAGCCGTCATAAATTAGCCTCCTCAACTGCATTGGATACGATTACAACAAACAATATACTTTCATCAACCGTAGCAACTATTCTTTCACCATCATTCGATGACGATGATAATATATCCAATGATGGAGATTTAAGTAACGATAGTTGCTCGAATTTAAGCGGAAATAAAGCGAATTCATCGTCGAATATTTCGACAGCGCCCACAGCTGAAGGTCTAGCAATAACAGCAATAAATCCCACGGGACAAAAGCAAGTTTTCATGGCACAACAAATCGGTAATTTGAAAAAATATCGATGTGCTCTTTGCGAAAAAGTCGTTACGAACATACAAATTCACGTTCGACGACATACAAATGATAAACCATATCCATGTACTTATTGTGAAAAACGTTTTACGAATTCGGGAGATTTACAAATACATGTTCGAATACATACAGTACGTTCGATGTTTTTGTTTTCAAATTTAAGTTGATCTTTTCTTTTTTTTAAGGGAGAAAAGCCTTATGCGTGTCCGTTATGTTTGAAAAGTTATCGAACAATTGGAAATTTCAATAGTCATGTTAAAACACATGATTCAGGTGTACGACCTCATCGTTGTGAATTATGTAATCAAACATTTCCAATACCCAAAGATTGGTATTCACATTTGCGTTCAAGTCATCGATCACGAACCAATAATACGAATTCGTCATCATCATCGTCATTGAATTCAACAAATGCAACAACAACAGTGACACAACCATTGTTTTCCAATGCCTTAACAAGTCAACAGCAACATAATGAAATCTTTGTGCCGAATAAAGTTAAATTAGAACCTATTAATCGTTCACAATTAATTATTAAATCATCGAAACATGATGAACAAGAACCAGTTAATATGACAAAAAAAGAAAATTCAGATGAAAGTGAAACGGATGATGATGAGGGTGGTGAAGAAGAAAATCATCATCAAACAACGCAAAATCTTCTTTCGAATGTCTCAACATTGAAGGCCTAGTCATTCACGAATAATCAAACAACATATTTGAACAGCCAAATAAGTCTTTCGTTTGTCAAAGTTGATGTCGTGATTTCATCTTTTTTGTTTTGTAGTCTTGTATTATTATTATTATTTTTTTCTTGTTGTTTATTTACAATTCTTTTTCGGGGTGAATAAAGAATGAACTGTATTTCTTTTTTGTTTTGTTTTTGTTCTGTTCGTTGTATGTTCTGGTCATTCTTCTTCGTTTGTTTCTGCATATTGTGAAATAATCTATGTATTTATGATTCATTTTTCGTTTTATATACATATATGAATGCGAATAGACAACCTAGTCGATATGTGTATAATAAAAGATCGAGTTTTTGTGCGTGTGTGCGTGTATTTTGCTGTTTCGTATATAAATATTAATAAATTGGATTTTGTTATAAAAAAAACCGATCTCTTTTTCTCTTTATTCAATGAAAATTAAAAAGGAAATAATAACTAAGCTACATCACATTGAATTTTCTTTTCAAAGTCACGATGTTGTATTTCGAGATACTAAACCTATACGACTCTCATCAGGAAGAGCTGTTGATCTTGGTGTAATCGGTGGTGATATGATTGAGTGATCGGTATTGAGATGATCTTGCTCATAAATTGTGCAAAAATGTTTGTATAATTGATCGATAACATCTCCAACGAGTATGTCTTGACCATTACGAGCAAGTAACCGAAGTGCAAAACAACCGTCTTCTTGTAAATAATCTCGAACGAATGCTCGACTCAATTTTTTCTCATCGAATTTCATTTGAGCCGAAGATACTTGAGGATCGAACGAACGATTCATTGCGAGTTTTCGTCGAACATAAGCTGTACGACCGTCAACACGTAAGATACGAAGTAGCCATGAGATGAAATCACAAACATTGAAAACAACTAAAATCAATATCCAAAACCAAAGAATCAAGAAGATTTTTTCGTTGAATAAATTAATCGGTAGAACACATTGAACTGTATATCGATGTATAATACCAATTTCACGTATATGAAAATCACATAATGTCACACGTGGAAATCGTTTTGATTCGCCCCAATCTAAACCTCGAAGAAATTTATCGAGAACTTCTAAACCAAATAGATGATAATCATTGCCTAAGAATGTATTCAACAGAAAGATTTGTACGAATGAATTGAATAGAAATAAAAATTTAACTAATGTAAATAGAATAACAATATAAGAACTCAAATGTCGATGACGCCAAAATGCTAGACGATACCAAAACTTTTGTGGAAATCTTTTTTCGGGCGTTTTATAACGATTTTCAATGTAAATTTGAAGTGAACCAACTATATAATCGATTGTTTTTTGTCGTTCATCCGTTTGTTGCTCGTGTTTTAGCGCTTGATCAACTAGTTTTTCGATATCTAAACCAGATTTATTGTTTAAAGATCGCCAGATCATTCGTGGAAAATAAAAACAAAGCGCCATAAAAAGAAGTATAAATGGTGACCATTGATAATATTTCAACATTCCTAGATTGAGACAAGAAATGAAATGCTATCGAAATCTATGTCTCATACGTTCGTATCGATGATTTTCTGCATGTGGAATATCGTTTTCCATTGGTACATAGTATGTATTCATAATCCAACAGATATCATTTGCATATTTTTCATAGCCACCAGTGAATTGAGCTGGTACCTAGAAATTTCAAATGTGTGAAACAAAAATCAATATTTGCAATTCCTCACCCAACAAGATATCGGCGAACCGAAGTATTGTTGTGTTGTAACAACAGCTGCAAAGATTAAAATCATCGTCACTGTATATCGATGATTTAATCGATCGATAAAAACATCATCATTCCGAGCTGAATGATGTTTTCCTGCGCTTAATTTCGTCGCATAACTCAGCAGATCCATCATTCAAATTCAAAAGAGAAAAGAAGAAGAAAAGAAAACCGAGAAAAATTCAATCTGTTATTTGAAAAAAAAAACGAAAAAAAAACGATCGAAACTCAAGGTTTACCGCAAGCATCCTAATCACGAAAGACAGGGCAGTTTTCTTTCTTGTTCTTTCGTTTAAATATTATCTTATTTTGATTAGAAAGAAAAAAAGAAATGATTAAATCATTCACATATATATCTATATATCCTTTATTTATTTTGGAATTTATGACAATCAATTCAACTTTTTTTTCTTCGTCTTCGCCTTTCTACTTAACAACTAAAGAGGTTAAAACATTAGAGATAATAACATTGATCTTTTATAACTTGTCGTCTATAGTCGAAAAAGTATAAAAAAAAAACGCAAAATGTCCTTCGATTTCAACCGAACAGAATATATACGTGTATCAATATCACACCAAACAAATAGACACAAGAAACATGAAAAAAAGTGCAATATTTTTTCGTCGTTTCGTTTGAATTTAAAGTAGGCAATCTATTTGTCCGATGACAAACCAAATGAATATACACTTGCAATCAAGCACATCATTTGTTGAGATTAAATTTCACAAAAAAAATCGATCTTTTAATATATGCCAAGGTTGTTGCATCGTTTCTTTCTTCTTCTTCTTCTTCTTTCAAAGGCCTAAGAAAACAATTTATTATGTATATGCATTCTTTTGTATTTATTTGATGGAGAAGAAAAAAAACAACAACAAACGACTGCAGAGCTCTTCTCGAGTCTTCTCCTCAAATATTTTTTTGAAAAATAAATTTTTCTCGGAAACACTAATGAAATTGCAATGTCTATGCAAAAAAGAAAAAGAGTAAATTAAATTTTTTTTTCTCTATATTTGTCTTTAAATGCATTTTATCATGAACAAACAGGCATCCCATGTTTTTCTTTTTTTGATATTTACTTGAAAAAATACACTAAGGAATAGTTAAGTAACAGTTTCTTTTTCTCTTTGTCTCCCATTGACGTAAAAACGTCAGCCGAAAATAATTTTTATTTTTTAATTTACATTTTCTTCGTTGATTAGTGAGAGAGAGAAAAAAGGGAAACAATGGAGAGAGGGAGAGAAAAAAAGTAATTTAACTCAATATATATAAGAAAACGACATTTCTCAAAGGAGATATTTCTCGAAGTGCGTCAAAAGAAATCGTAAGTAGTTGTGAGCAAAAGGACAACAAGTTCGGCAACCGGTATTTTCTTTTTCTTTTCACACAAAAGTGTTTTATAATACGTGCAATGAAACCCGAACAAGGACCAACATCGTACGCGAATCCTGCGTTCGATGATGATGGACACAGTGTTCGAAATAGTGCGGCGCCGAGTCCGATGGGTTCGAATATTTTCATTGTCAAGCCAGACGATGAGAAAAAAAGTCGAGCACATCCGCAACCTCATCGACATGATCCGGTGACAAGCCGAAATTTCGGTCGAACGATTCTTCGTGGAATTCGATGTATGAATCAAGAAAACAAAAGAGTTGTTGATTCGAAAGATAACGGAATTATTTGACGTTTTTTTTAGCACTTTGGGCAACACGACAAACGGAAAAAGATCTTCGAAAAAACAAAGATTTATATGTGAAAACGACAATACGAGAATTGATTCTCTATCTAGTTTTCATTACAATTCTTTGCATTAGTAAATTAGAAGAAACTTATTCTGATTACAAAAAACAAAAAGAAATTCTCTCTTTTGTTAAGTTACTTTCGGTATGACATCGTCGAAAACGTATTATTTTACGACCGTTTTGCGAACGATCTTTACCGAAAAAAAAGTCATCGGTACAGGCGATCAACCAGCATACGATGATATTGCCAATTTCGATGATTTTTGGAACGTAAGTTAAGCAAACAAACAAACAAACAAACAAACTTCATTCTTTTTGTTCTCAGGTTCTGAAAGGTCCGGTACTCAACGGTCTATTCGATCAGACCTGGTACAACGGCGAACCTTTAGAAGAAAATCAGTACGGTTATGTTTTATTCGAAAATAAAATTCTCGGCTTGCCACGACTTCGTCAACTTCGTGTGACGAATCATTCGTGTAAAGTTCACGAGAAATTTCAAGCGATCATTCCCGATTGCTACGGTGTGTATAGTCGCAGTCGAGAAAATCGAACGACTTACACGCCTGAAAATGTCAACGTAACAGAGGGCGCGTAAGAGATCATGATTTGTTTGCTCGATCGAATTTTAAAAAACAAAAAAATGTTGTTCTTTCAGATGGGAATATCGATCATCGAAAAATTTGAGCGGTTCATCGACTACGGGCTTGATTTCTCGGTATGGTGGCGGTGGTTATATTCAAGATTTATCCATAAGTTATGAGAATGCAACAGCTGAAATCGAGGAGTTGGAAGAAAATCTTTGGATTGATCGTGGTACTCGAGTTGTTTTCTTGGACTTTACAGTTTACAATGCAAACATCAATTTATTCTGTCAAATTAAATTAACCGTCGAATTTCCGGCATCAGGTGGCGCCGTACCATCGAAACAATTTTCAACTGTCAAATTAATTCGTGTATGTATAACTAAACAACGAACTAAAAATGAAAGTAATCGAATCGATTGATGTTTAGTATGTTTCATCAATGGATTATTTCGTTTTGGCCTGTGAAATTCTCTTCATTGTCTTTACGGTTTATTATACAGTCGAAGAAGCTCTTGAAGTAGGTTTTTAAAAATAAAAGAAAAAAGAAAAGTACACGACTGTCTGTCTGTAGATTAAACATTATCGTTGGCATTACTTCAAAAGCATTTGGAATACACTCGATGTTTTAATCATCTTAATCTCCTATGTTTGCATTGCTTTCAATGTCTATCGTCAATATAAAGTCGGTAAAATTCTCGATGAATTACTGCAAGATCAAAAAACATTTGCTGACTTCGAATTTCTTACTTATTGGCAAATACAATTCAATAATGTCGTTGCTTTCGCCGTTTTTCTTGCTTGGATCAAAGTAAAATACGAATCCGACTCGGATAAATGAATCAATCGTTCATTTAGATCTTTAAATATGTTTCATTCAATAAAACAATGACACAACTATCGACAACATTATCTCGTTGTGCCAAAGATGTACTTGGTTTTAGTGTCATGTTCATGATTGTCTTCTTGGCTTATGCACAATTGGGCTATTTATTATTCGGCTCGATGGTTGAGGATTATAAAACATTCGCCATTTCGATGTAAGCCAATGATTTGACGAGTTGACGAAGATTTATTTGTGATTTTTAGTTTTACTTTATTTCGAATTATTCTTGGTGATTTTGATTTCAACGGTAAACAGAATATTCATTGATTGGATCAATCGATCGAGAATGTTGATTTTTATTTTAGCTATTTTGGATGCACATCGTATTCTCGGACCGATCTTCTTCTTGACTTATGTCTTCTTTGTCTTCTTCGTTCTTTTGAATATGTTCTTGGCTATTATCAATGATACATATTCCGAAGTCAAGAGTGACATGTCAACGCAAAAATCTGAATTTGAACTAGGCGATTACTTTAAAAAATCCTACGACAAAATGCTCGATCGATTGAATGTCAAACGAGACGTAAGACGATATGTTTTCATTTCGAATTATTCGTTTTTTTTGTTTTTAGCGTGTCATCGATATTCAAAATGCATTGAAAAGTGCCGATGTCAACAAAGATGGCATCATCGAAGTAAATTTAGTTACAATCGATGATTTGATATTGAATTTGTTCTGTTTAGTTCGATGAATGGCGTCGTGAATTGAAAGCTCGTGGTTATACTGATGTCGAAATCGAGAATGTCTTTGCACGATACGATTCCGATGGTGATCGTGTTCTTCGTGATGCCGAACAACGTAAATTCAAAGCTGATCTCGCCGCACAAGAGAATAATCTCGAAATGGATATCAACGATTTAAATAATTCCCATGGAGCACAGTATACGAACTGCAAAATAAAACAAAAAACGATCGATTATCATTTTGAATTTAGACATAATAAAGAAGACGGCAGTACTGCAGCAGCTACAACAACATCAAGCGGAGCAACAGGTGGCAATGAAAATGATCCGGCTAATCGTATAACCTACGATGAATTCGCTATTTTGGTTCGACGTATCGATCGAATGGAATATTCAATTGGCAATATTGTTTCACGAGTAGGACTTCGAACAATTTTTTTTTCGTTTTTTTTTATTGGCAATCAATTTAGATCGATGGTGTTCTAACGAAATTAGAATCGTTAGAAAAAGGCAAAATGAAACGACGTGAAGCATTGACACGTATACTCAATAGCATTTCCGAGGATAATCAAATGAGCAAAGAAATGAAACAAGAACGTTTGGAGAAAATGATTCGTGATGAACTCGAAGAAAATCATTCCGATCGACAAACACCAGTTCAAAGTTTACTTCCAACATCGGCATCATCGCCTGGCGCACCGACCAGTGGTCACGATCGTTCACCGAATCGTTTCAGTCCAAATACAAGTGGACATGTACAATTTTAAAATACGGTCCAAATATACGCGTTTAACGTACATTTTATTCTTTTCTTTTAATCCAAAAAACAGCTTTTTGTTTTTGTTCTAAAGCGATGTTCGTTTTCTTCCTCTTCTTGAAATAAACTAAATATTTATCAACATTATATTATATTACTCATGGGTTTTCGTTTTTTTTTTCTTTCGGAATTCGAAATCAATTCAAATTGACATTGGTGGCACAACCAACCTCTTCAGAAAAACAATATTTAACCTTTTCTTCATACGATTCGTGCATGTTTTATTACGTTGTTACGAAAAGATAATATTTATCTACCTCCTCGTGCCGAGGAGTTCTTTTTTTATAATTTTAGTCTATTATTCATTTTATTCTTGTCTCGCTTTTTCGTTCTCTTCCATGATTGCTGATTCAATATGTTTTTCAACAATCTCTCGATGTATTCGATACCAATTCTGTGTATTATACTTGTTGTTGTTGTTGTCGTTGTTCTTCCAACATCACGACATATGTTCAATTATCAATTGAATGGCAAACGAAAACGACGCTGTTCCCGTAACGACGATGACGAACTCATACAACCGGACATATCAATTAACTTTTGTGATACAAAATCAATAGCATTACGTTTAGAAGCAGATCTCGATTCTGACAACGATGGTGATGTGAAATGAAGAGAAAAAAAAATTACATTTATTCAATAGAAAATAAATAAAATTTCGATACAAAAAAAAATATATTGTCGATTATTTCTTATTCTCTTCAAATTCTTCTAATGTTTGAAGAGGATTTGTTTCTTTATGTTCAACGATTTCTTTTGATTGTAGTAGGTTTTTTTCATATCGTAATAGCTGTAAAATAAAACCTTCATTCGGCCAAATTTGAGGACGTTTTTCAAACAAAAAATTAAATGCATCTTTCAATGTATTATGATGATATTTCATCAAATAGGCAAGAACAATCGTCGCTGATCGTGAGACGCCTAAAACAAGAATTAGTTAAATCAACAATTTAGCTCAATTTCATTTTTACCAGCAGCACAATGAACTAAACATCGTTCTTTTTTCTCAAAGAAACTATGTAACAACTCATTCGTTCGATCGAAATGCTAAACAAAACAATAGAGAAAAAAACAATCAAACATCGATTCGTTCTACTTGTTTAATATCCGTATGTGGCACATCGGCCATGGAAATATGTATAACATCGAAATTGTCATGAATTTGTGAGCTTAATTTTAAATCACAAACGTTAATGATATGTTTTATTTGAAATTTCGTTAGAAGAGTTTCGTTTGATGCATGTTGGATATTTCCAAGAAAGAGAAAATCATCGAGTACTAATGATGGTTCATGCAATCGTTTATATTGAAAGTGTTTGTCAAAAGTTGCTTCACGTTCCTGTTCAAAAACTTTCATTTGTTCACGTTCATCATCAGTCATTTCCATTTTTGGCGATGATAGCGTTTGATTGTACTCGAAAGACACAAGCATTTTTCCAAGAAAAAAGAATTCGAATATATAGACAGACACAGTCCACTCACTGAATCATTATTGGTGGAAACGATCGGCCAATAGACGAACAATAGTGGATTTACGAGAAAAAAATCGATGAAGAAAAATATTTTCGAATTGAAAAAATAAAAATAAATTCTTCGATTGAATTTTTGCAGAAAAAAATCATTCGTTCGAAGGTCAACGAAATGGAACAATGGCTGCCACTTGACAGAATTTATTAGCAGCAAATCAATCAATCTCTATTGAGTTTCTTTTTTTTTTCTTATTCTTCGTCATTTTGCTTGGCCTATCAAATGCTTATCCAAAGTGAATTCATACGTAAATAACGATCATGTATGGAAAAAATAAAACTCTCAATGCTCCATCTGATATTCATGCTAAAGACAAGTAAATCAGAAGAAGAAAAACACGTATATTTCTAAATCGATATCTTGTCTAGATTAAATTTGTACATATATGAATATTTGTATCATATCGGTGCAGCGAAAGCTGCTCAGGGATTTTGTGCCGATGTAAGTGATTGATCGATTGAGTGAGAAGATGAGATTTTGATTTTCGTTTTTCAATTCAAGATGAAATGGGAACCAAGTAAAATGTCACTTGGTGAACCGCCTGGTTTCTTACTTAGTTGGTGGTGGTATGCGAAAAGTCAAAGATTTCGAGGATTTGCTATTGATGTTTCGGTTTTCTAGTGTTTTTTGGGATTTATATAGTGCAGCACCTGAACGACGAGATCAACATCCACATTCGGAAGAAGCAAAAGCGTTTCACGATTATGTAAGTGAGAGAAAAGAGATAGAACGATGTGTATGTGTGTGTTCTAGGGATTTATCAATGCGAATGGTGGAATGCCACCTCAAGTAGGATGAAACATTTTTTCTTTACTCGAAATTCGTAATTTTGTTGTAGCCAAATGGACCGCCAAGTATGCCGATGAATGTCAATGACGGAATGCATAACTCAGGCGTACCGATGTTTCCTGTAAGAGATTGATTTTCGATTGAATGTAAACTATTATTTTCGTTGTTTTAGCCGCCTGGACCACAGATGATGAATCAGGTATTTCGTTTGAGAAGAAAAAGAATGTAAAAAATGTGAATTTGCTTTTGTTCAGTATCCTCGTTATCCCAATGCTCCTCCGCGTTCACTCATTCGAATGCCTTCGCAACCGGACTATTCAGTGAGTCTTTTTTTTTAAATAATAAAATTTCGAAGAGAAACCATCGATTTTCAGAGTGGAATGCCACCGCAAATGGATCCAACTCGAAATGGTATTTCAATAATTTGAAAAGAGATAAGTATTCAATCGAATATTTAGGTTTACGTATGCCATCTCTCGGTGCTCGAATGCCAACGACTCCCATCGGTCATCCAGGTCCACCTGGTGGACCAATGCCAAATGCATGTCGACCTCAAGGCATGTCGCCATCGATCAATCCGCCAGGACCACGAATGTACATGACAAATTCACCTGGCGTAATGCAAATTTCGAGTTTTTTCGACAACAATCTACGTCTTTTCTCGTTTTAGATGGGCTATTCTTCTTCTTCACCAGCTCCGTACGGTCCGACCGGTGGTCACACTCCAACAACTCCTACAATGATGTCCAGTCCTCAAGATGCCAATGGTGGAGAAATGCAACCGTATTCTATGCGAACGATGCCACCCGGACCTGCCCCAATGGTTTTATTTTTTAAATATTTCTTTCCAATTTTATTTTTTTCGTCTTCTAGTTTCATGATCAACATCTAACACATCTTCCACCTGACATGTCTCATCACACACCGATGAATGGTAAATCAAAGTCGATCGATCGTCCATTTATTTCTCTCTCTCTCTCTCTCGTTTAGGCGAATACGATCAACAAATGAAACAATCACCGAATTCGACTCTTCCGCCGCCGCCTCCTGTTCCGCCTGATGTTCCGACTTACACGAATTTCGACGAGTCAAATACTGATACGAATGCGATATTGAAATTGAAAGAATCGATGCAAGAAGAAGTGAAAAAATTCGATAAAACACCGACGAATGACGATTTCAATCAGTTCGGTTCAGTTGGGTAGTGCCGATCATTTCTAATTGCTTTTGTTTTCAAATTCAAATCCGCACTAAACAAACTAACAACATTCTCAACCTCATTTTTGTTCTCTCTTCTTCTTCTTTCCTTGTCTTCATTAGTTGTCTCTTATTTTAGTTACAAAACTAGAAAATCTTCTCTTTTTTTTTATCTCTTTATGCGGATGAAAACAGTGATAAAATCCTGAAGATTTTCGTCGTTTCCATCAATACGACGAGTCTTCCAACTTTATCAAGTGCATTTCTCTTTAAATATATATATATACGTATACTTTGTGTGTGTGTGTGTTCATGTACAGTTCTCTCAATATATTTGTGTCTTCTCTCTAATATTCTTAAATATACATATTTGAAGAAATGAAAAGTTTACTTGCTCAACACCCTCACCCTCAAGAGGAGAAAATGTGTGAAGAAAAAGTAATGACTGATATGCTTGAATGAATTGTACAATTAAAACGACAAGAGTCGAGAGCAAAATGAATGTTGTACTTTTGATTATTTTAGATGATGAATGAAACGTTAGATAAACAATATTTTGATGTCAATTTCGATTTTCATGATAATAAATATGAACCAATAAAGAATATCGGT
>Ga0209922_102668_pt1 | contig 15098 bp, 13 predicted proteins | sample ThiBiot_500_biof_FD_183946 | JGI IMG/M metagenome (GOLD analysis project Ga0209922, IMG submission 183946) | Wastewater bioreactor microbial communities from Cape Town, South Africa - Thiocy_expt_500_biof (SPAdes) | ecosystem: Engineered > Bioreactor > Thiocyanate-remediating > Anaerobic-Aerobic ...
CGCCGCCGCGCCGGTGGCATCCGCATCGCCCCAGCCGAGCGACCTGCCTTCGACGACGCCGACCGCGAGCATCCCGGTCGACGACGTGTCGCCGGCCCCCGCTCCCGCGCGTCCGCGGGTGCGTCCTCCCCAGGCGCCGGCACCTGCGCCGACCCAGCCCGCCGCGCAGCCGACGACACCTTCCGCACCGACGCCCACCCCGACGCCCACGCCGACTCCGGAGCCGACGCCGACACCCACCCCGACCCCCGAACCGACGCTCACCCCGGAGCCGACGCCCACACCCACACCCACACCCACACCCACACCCACACCCACACCCACACCGACACCGACACCGACACCCACGATCCCGGCGGGTGCCCCCAAGGTGATCAGCGAGGTGTACGACCTCCTCGACTTCCGCGCATCCATCGTCGTCGACGGCGAGCCCGGAGCGGCCTTCGCCCTCCTCGGCGGCCGCGAAGTGGTCGCGACGGGGGTCCTCGGTGACGACGGACGCGCCACGATCGAGTTCTCGGTCGCTCTCGACGTCTGGCTCCTTACGACCTACACCGCCGTCTACCTCGCGGAGTGACGCGGAGAGCCTCCTCAGGCGCCGCGTAGACTGGACGCCATGTCCGATCTGCCTCCCGTCCGGCCCACGGCTCCCGAAAAGCCCACCGTCGGCACGGCAAGCGCGGCCGGAACACGCCCCGCTCTCGATGCCGTCGACGTCCTCGCCTTCCTGTGCGAGCTGTTCGCATTCGGCACCTTCGCGGTCTGGGGATTCACCGCGTGGGCCTTCCCCTGGAACATCGTCCTCGGGATCGCCGCGCCGCTCGTCGCAATCCTCCTGTGGGCGTTCTTCGTGTCGCCTCGCGCCGTGATCGCCGTGCACCCGTTCGTCCGCGCGCTCGTCGAACTGCTCGTCTACGCCTCGGCGACGATCATCTGGTGGACGAGCGGCAGCCCGTGGATCGGACTCGCATTCGCCCTCGTCGCTGTGACGGTCGGTCTCGTCGCCGGACGCCGCCGCCTGGCATGAGCCGCTCCGACGTCGTCGCGAGGCTCTTCGCCGCGCTCGGCGATCGTGTCGACGTCGACCCCGGAGAGCTCGACGCGGCGCGCGCGGACAAGTCCGGTCAGGCCGCCGCGGGAACACCTCTGGCGATCGTGCACGCCGTCTCCGTCGAAGACGTGCAGGAGACCCTTCGCATCGCCTCCGCGACCGGCACCCCGGTCGTCACGCGCGGTGCCGGCACGGGCCTCGCGGGCGGTGCCAACGCGGGCTCCGGCGAGATCGTCCTGTCGGTGCGCCAGATGGACCGGATCCTCGAGGTGCGGCCCGACGACCTCCTCGCCGTCGTCGAGCCCGGCATCCTCAACGCCGACCTCGGCCGCGCGCTGGCACCCCACGGCCTCTGGTGGGCGCCCGACCCCGCGAGCCGCGAGGTCGCGACCGTCGGCGGGAACATCGCGACGGGCGCAGGGGGACTCCTCTGCGCGAAGTACGGCGTGGTGCGCGACGCCATCCTCGGGGTCGACCTCGTCCTCGCCGACGGGCGGCTCCTGCGCCTCGGCCATCGCAGCGTCAAGGGCGTCACCGGCCTCGATCTCACTTCACTCGTCATCGGTTCGGAGGGAACCCTCGGCGTCGTCGTCGGCGCGACGCTGAAACTCCGTCGACTCATCCCGGGCGAGACGCGCACGCTCGCGGCGACGTTCCCGAACGTCCGCGCCGCGGCGGAGGGGGCGACGGCGGTCACCGCGGCAGGTCTCCAACCCGCGATCATGGAGCTGATGGATGCCACATCCTTCGCGGCCGTCCACGCGCTCCTGCGGCTGCCCGCGCCCGAACCCGGGCTCGCGCAGTTGACCGTCCAGACCGATGGGCCGGCGGCCTCCGCAGAGGCGGAGGCGATCGCGGACGTCCTGCGGGCCGGAGGCGGGACGGTGCGGCTCGCGGAGGACGACGCGGAGGCCGAACTCCTGTGGCGCATCCGCCGCTCGATGCACCCCGCGATCGAGACGCTCGGGACGACGCTCATCGAGGATGTCTCGGTGCCGCGCAGCGCCCTGCCCGCGATGTTCGACGAGATCGCGCGGATCGAGCGGGAGTTCGATCTCGTCATCCCGACGGTCTGCCACGCGGGCGACGGCAACCTCCACCCGAACTTCGTCTACGACGCCGCGGCGGGCGCCGACGCGCGCGACGGGGTGCCCGACGTCATCTGGGCGGCGGCGGACGACCTCTTCCACGCAGCGCTCCGCCTCGGCGGCACGCTCACCGGAGAGCACGGCGTCGGCGTGCTCAAGCGACGCTGGCTCGTCGACGAACTCGGCGAAGACCAGTGGGAGCTGCAGCGTCAGATCGCGCGCGTGTTCGACCCGGCGGGCATCATGAACCCGGGCAAGGTCTTCACTCGCTGACCGTCGGGTACACCTGCACCGGCGTCGGCTCGGCCGGCGGGGCCGGGCGGAGCCCGAGGACCAGGGCGAGCACGCCGAGCAGAACCGGCACGAGGATCATCACGAGTTCGTTGAGGAGCCGCAGCAGCCCGAACCCCATGCCGTCGGCCCCGGTCGAGACGCCGACGACCTGGAGCAGGGCACCCGTCCCCGCCACGACGGCGAGCCCGATCGCCGGCGCGATGTTCCAGGGCCGCGCGATGACGCCTGCGCGGGCGACCGCGGCGACCGCGATGATCGCGGCGGCGAGCCACACCGCAAGGAGCGTGTAGTTCGGCCAGAGGAGGATGTCCGACGGCGTGGCCTCGTACGGGATCGCGATCCAGATGAGGTCGGTGAGGGGCATGAAGGCGAGGACGACGAGGGCGATGACTCCGACCGGTCGGCGCGCGATGACCGAGCCCTCCCCCTTCCAGCCGAAGGCGAACACCAGCAGCGATGCCGCGAGCGCCGCCCGCGACAGCCAGAGCAGCACCGAGGACGCATCGAACGCCGCGCCGCCGACGCCCCACGCGGATGCCTGTGCCATCTGCAGCACCACGCTGAGGATGAGCAGCAGGCCTCCCCCGATCCAGGCGCGGACCGGGGCCTTCGGGGCATCCGTCATCGTGTGTCCTCCACTCGCGCAGGCTCCGCCGCGGGTATCAGAGCCCCTGCCACGCGGGCTTGTTGGCGAACGCGTACCGATAGTAGTCGGCGTACTGCAGCTGGGAGGCGGCCGCCTCGTCGACCACGACCGTCACGTGCGGGTGCAGCTGGATCGCCGATCCCGGCAGCGACGAGGTGACGGGGCCCTCGACGGCGCCCGCGACGGCTGCCGCCTTGCCTTCGCCGAAGGCGAGGAGGAACAGGTGTCGCGCCTTCAGGATCGTGCCGAGACCCTGCGTGATGCAGTGCATCGGCACGTCGTCGATCGAGTCGAAGAAGCGGGCGTTGTCCTTCCGCGTCTGCTCGATGAGGGTCTTCACGCGCGTCCGCGAGCCGAACGACGAACCGGGCTCGTTGAACCCGATGTGCCCCGACGTGCCGATCCCGAGGATCTGCAGATCGATGCCGCCCGCCTCCGCGATCGCCCGCTCGTAGTCCTCGCCCGCGTGCTCGATCGTGGCGAAGGCGCCGTTCGGCGTGTGGATGAGGTCGGGGTCGAGGCCGAGCGGCTCCACGACCTCCTTCGTGATGACCGATCGGTAGCTCTGCGGGTGGCTGGGGTCGATGCCCACGTACTCGTCGAGGGCGAAGCCGCGCACATGCGAGACGTCGAGCCCCCCGATGCGCGCGCGCAACGCCTCGTAGACCGGGAGCGGGGTGGACCCGGTCGCCAGGCCCAGCACGGCATCCGGACGGGACTCGATGAGGCGCACGATCTCGGAGGCGACGAGGACGCCGGCGGCGGCGGGCGAGGGGACGATGACGATCTCAGCCATGGAGGACGGCCTTTCCTTCGAGGGGCGACGGAGTCGAGACGAGCGGGGCGACGGGCGCGGCACCGACGAGGGCCGCCCCCAGCGCTGCGGCGGGCGAGTCCGGGGGCAGCAGCTCCACCCGATCGGCGAGCTGGAGGGAGCGCAGGAACGAGGACACGGCGGCGCTCTCGGCGAGGTCGGCCTTCACGAGGCCCAGCATACGGGCGCCGAGGGCTGTCACACCTCCCCCGAGGACGATCTTCTCGGCGTCGCCGGAGAGCATGATGACGCGGATGGCGGATGCCACGCCGTAGATCAATCCCGCGCGCAGTTCGAGGGCGAGGGGGTCACCGGCATCCGCGTGGTCGAACACGTCGAGGACGGGGAGGGGCACATCCCGCCCCCACCGCGCGGCGATCGCGCCGCCGCCACAGTACGCCTCGATGCAGCCCCGCTGCCCGCACGTGCAGCGAGGTCCCCGGGGGTCGACGGAGAGGTGGCCGATCTCTCCTGCGGCGCCGCGGGCTCCGCGCCACAGTTCTCCCCCGAAGACGAAGCCAGCCGCGACGCCGGTACCGAGGTTCAGGTACGCCATCGCACCGTCGGCACCGGCCTGCGCACCGTACAGTGCGTGCGCACCGAGCGCCGCGGCCTTGACGTCGTTCTCCGCGCGCACCGGAACTCCGAGCGCGTCGCCGACCGTGCGGCCGAGGTCCAGTTCGTCGATCCCGAGGTTGACGGCGTACCGGACGGTGCCGCTTCCCGGCGCGACCTGTCCCGGCATCCCCACTCCGATCGAGCGCACATCGGATGCCCGCACGCCGGCCGCCTGCACGAGGTCTGCGGCGAGGTCTGTGATGGTCGCGACGACCTGCGCCGCTCCCCACCCTGTCGGGCGGCGCAGGCGGGAGACGATCTCGCCGTCGGGCGCGACGATCACCCCGTCGGTCTTGGTGCCGCCGACGTCGAATCCGAGTCGCATCAGCCCTTCACCGCTCCGGAGACCAGTCCACTGGTCATCCGACCCTGGACGATGAGGAAGAAGATGATCACCGGGATCGCCACGATCGTCGAGGCCGCCATCACCTGACCCCAGTCGATGGCGCGCGTCTGGCTCGCCTGGACGAAGCCGCGCAGCCACAGCGGGAGCGTCTGATTGTCGGCGCTCATGATGACCAGCGCCACGGTGAACTCGTTCCAGCACTGCAGGAAGGCGAACACCCCCGCAGCAACGAGCCCCGGAGCGAGCAGGGGCAGCGTGATGCGCATGAACGCCTGCGTGCGGCTGAGTCCGTCGACCATCGCAGCTTCCTCGAGTTCGGCCGGAACCCCCGCGACGAAGCCGCGCAGCATCCAGACCGTGAACGGCACGACCGCGGCGGTGTACAGAATGCTCAGTCCGATGACGTTCGACAGCAGGCCGAGCTCGCTCATCATCTTGTACTGCGCGATGAAGAGCCCCTCGGCGGGGAGCATCTGGATGAGGAGCACGGCGAGGATGAAGCTCTTGCGCCCCCGGAAGCGGAAACGGCTGATCGCGATCGACGCGAGGAAGGCGAACAGCAGACAGCAGAACACGGCGATGAGGGTCACCGTCACGCTGACGCCGAGCGCGGACCAGAACCGGCCGTCGATCACGGCGGCGAAGTTCGCGAACGAGCCCCCGAACGGCACGAAGGTGGGCGTGGCGGCCTCGAGCGTCGACGGCGAGAGCATCGAGGAGTTCACCATCCAGTAGACGGGGAACAGCCACACGATACCGAGGACGACCGCGAAGACATTCCACAGCACGGTCGTCGGGCGCAGCCGCGGACGCGTGCGCGGGCTCCGACCGGCGGCCTGTGCCTTCGGGGCGTCGGCGACGGCGGTGGGGGGAAGTGCGGTGACGCTCATCAGGCTTCATCCTCCTTGAGCAGGCTGCGGACGTAGAACCACGAGAGCGCGATGGTGAGCGCCAGCACGAAGATCGACATCGCCGCGCCCTGGCCGAAGTTCAGGCCGCCGACACCGAGTTTGTAGATGTACGTGCCGAGCAGGTCGTACTCGGTCGACTGCGGACCGGCATCCTGCAGCATCGTGATCTGGGCGAAGACGCGGAGATCCCAGATGAGATTCAGCAGCAGGACGATCGCGATGACCGGCCGAAGCATCGGCAGGTAGATGTAGCGGAGGCGCTGCCCACCGCCGGCGCCGTCGAGCTCGGTGGCCTCGATCACCTCGTCGGAGACCTGGGTGAGGCCCGCGTACACCGAGAACGCGACGAACGGCACCGACATCCAGACGACGATGATCGACGCGACGGCGAAGAACACGATCGGCGCGCCGCCGATCCAGTTGTACTGGTTCATGTCGACGCCGGGGATCTTGTCGAGCAGGTAGTTGACGACGCCGCGACGGCGGTCGAAGAGCCAGATCCACACCGTCATCGCGGCGACGACGGGCATGGCCCACGCCAGCAGCAGAGAGATCTGCAGCACGAGTCGCGCCGCGGCGGAGACCTTCTTCATGAGCAGCGCGAGCAGGATGCCGACGGCGACGGTGACGGCTGCCGTGATGACGCAGAACAGCACGGAGCGGATCGCGACGGCCCAGAACTCGGGGTTCGTGGCGACCGCGACGAAGTTGTCGAACCAGACGAACTCCGGGGGTTTGCCACCCAGCTGCTGCAGAGCGCCGTACTTGTGGAACGAGATGTAGAACTGCCAGATGACCGGGTATCCCATGCCGAACAGCAGGATGATCACGGCGGGCAGCAGCAGGGCATAGGGGACGAACGAGCGCTTGCGGGTGCCGTCGTCGCGGGGTGCCTGCGACCTGCGCGAGGGTGTCGTGGTCGCGGTCGCCATGATGCACCTCCTTCAGGTGGGACAGGTCGCGGAACAGATGGGGGGATGGTGTGCCGGGGGTGCCGGGCCGGGGCGAGAGCCCCGGCCCGGCCGCGAAGGATCAGCCGTTGATGATGGCGTTGATCTTCGTGTCGTACTCCTTGGCGAGCGAGGCGATGTCGCCGCCCGCGGCGACCTTGCCGAAGAACTCCTCGAGGATCTTCTGACCCTCCACCGCCGCCCAGCCGGGAGCGGCCGGGGTGAGCTTCGAGTTCAGCGCCGAGTCGATGAGGGCCTTCGCGAAGATGTCGTCCCCGAGAGAGTCGACGTGCTTCGTGTTGGCCGGGCCCAGACCGTTCTTGCCCAGCATGTCCTGGTATTCGCCCGAGAACATGATGCGCAGCAGCTCCTTCGCGCCGGCCTGCTTGGTGCTCTTGGCCGAGATCGCGATGTTGGAGCCGCCGGCGAACACCGGGGCGGGCTTGCCGTCGTTGCCCGGCAGCGGGAAGACGCCGAACGTGGCGTCGTTCCACTCCCGGACCTCGGTGGTGGTGCCGTCGTCCTTCTTCTTCTCCTCCTTGAAGTCACCGATCGACCAGTGCGCCCAGCCGGGTGCGATGATCGTGGCGGCCGTGGGGGCGGCGCCGGACTTGTCGTTGTTGATGTTGACCCACGGCGTGGAGTCGTTCTCCGTGACGGGGGCGTTCGAGGCATCCTTGAACAGCGTCTGGAACTGCTCGAGACCCTCGACGGTCTTCTCGTCGCTGAGCGTCGACACCCACTTGTCGCCGTCCTTCTTGGCGAGGTCGCCGCCGTTGGCGAAGACCCACGAGATGCCGTTGCGCCAGTCCTGACCGCCGATGTAGAAGCCCGACTGCTCCGGGGTCTTCAGCTTCGCGACGTCCGCGTTGAACTCGTCGAGGGTCTTCGGGACCGACAGCCCCGCCTTGTCCCAGATGTCCTTGCGGTACGTGATGTAGCGCGAGCCGAAGTAGTACGGCAGGGCGTACTGCTTGCCGTCGACCTCGCCGACCTTGACGAACGAGTCGAGCAGATCCGAACCGCCGAGGTCCTTGTAGATGCCGCTCAGGTCGGCGAAGGCACCGGCCGTCGTGAACGTCGGCGACCAGGTGTTGCCGATCTCGGTGACGTCGGGAGTGTTCTTCGAGTCCGGCAACTGTGCCGTGAGCTTCGTGAGGGCGTCGCCCCAGGACTGCTCCTCGATGGTCAGCGTGCCGCCGGTGGCCGCCTTGTACTCCGTCTTCAGGTAATCGCGCAGGGCGTCGGGCGTGTCGCCGCCCATGAGCCACAGGGTGATGTTCTGGTCCTTCGCGGCTGCGGGGTCGAACCCCGCCGTGGCGCCGTCGGTGGAGGCGGGGGTGCCGCCTCCGGAACAACCGGCGAGCACGATGGCCGAAGCGCCGAGGAGCGCGAGAGCTCCGAGCTTCTTGTTCATAGCGACTTCCTTTGTGTTTTCTTGGTGGATCCCAGTGGCCGGGCGACGGGACGCTCGCCCGGCCCATCCGGGGGGGGAGGGCGGGGTGTCAGGACACCCCGAGTTGTCCTGAGAGGACCATGACGGCGGCGCCGCGCAGGACGATGTCCTCGCCTTGCTCCGTCATCCGCACCTGGACGCCGTCGTGGAACTCGGCGAGCGTCCGGGTGCGCAGTGTCTCGACGGTCGCCTCGGTGAGGGGGCCGTCGAGAAGCTCTTGGGGGCCGGAGAGGACGATCTCCGACAGGTCGAGGGCGCCGACGATGGGTGCCAGGGCGATGCCCAGCCGCTCCCCCGCGTCGCGCAGCACCGCGGCACGGTCCGCACCGGGTTCGGCGAGGGCGCGCTCGAGCGACGGGCCCGAGAGCCACGCCTCGAGGCATCCGACCTTGCCGCACACGCAGACGGGTCCGCCGTCGGTCCCCACCGTGACGTGGCCGATCTCTCCCGCCGCGAACCGGCTGCCGCGCATCGGCTGACCGCCCGAGAGGAGCCCCGAGCCGACACCGCGTCCGACGCGGACGAGCATCATGTCGTCGCGTGCCCCGCCGAACGTGTATTCGGCGAGGACGGCGGCGTTCGCGTCGTTGGCGACCAGCACGGGGAGGGACACCGCTTCGCGGAGGATGCCTTCGAGATCGATCCCGAACCAGCCGAGACCGGGCGCGCTGAGGACGGTGCCGGCCTCGTCCACGATGCCGGGGGTGCCGACGCCGACGCCGAGGACAGGTGCGTGGGCGTCCGCGACGAGGCGGCGGGTGAGCTCGACGACGGCGGAGAGGATGTCGGTGGGCTCCGTCGGCACATCGACCTGATCACGGGCGACGATCTCGCCGTCGAGGGTCAGCACCGCACCGCGGAAGCGGTCGGCGCGCGAGAGGTCGAGCCCGACGATGCGGTGCCCTTCACGGTCGAGATCGACGAGGATCGCGGGCTTTCCGGGCCCCGTGACCTCGCGCAGCCCCCGCTCGGCGACGAACCCGTCGTCGATGAGTTCGGCGACGAGGTCGGAGATCGTGACGCGAGTGAGGCCGGTCTCGCGAGACAGGTCCGCGCGGCTCATGGCACCCTGGTGGAAGAGCGTCTGCAGCACGAGCGATCGGTTGTGCGCCCGGGCGTGCTCGGGGAGGACCTTGGTCGCGTGACGGAGTGCGCGCGCACCACCGAAGGAGCGCCCCGCGAGAGGGGAACTCTCGGCGCTTCGTTGCAGATCGACATCCGGCATGTTTGTTAGTAGACCTTACGAATAGGTCCGCCGCAACACTTCGAGTCGGTTTGCTAGGCCTCTTTACAAAACTGTTACATTCGCGCAACACGCAAGACCGCACCCGGAGGACCCATGCACCTGCGCCTTCGCACGACCACGGCGATCGCCGCCATCGCCCTCGCCGCCTCACTCACCGCCTGCACGGGAGGCGCCTCGACGGGCTCTCCCACTCCGTCTTCCAGCACCCAGACCGTGGCCGAAGCCTGCGCGGCGGTGCGGGACGGTGTCGCGGATGCCTCGGCACGGCTCCGCGACGTCGACCTCGACGATCCCGAGGCGGCGATCGGCGCCCTGACCGACATCGCGAGTCGACTGGGGGACGCCGCCGCCACCGTGGACAACCCGGACGTCGGCGCCGCGCTGCCCGGCCTCCAGAGCGCCTTCAGCAGGGCCGCGGAGATCCTCCGCGCGATCTCGGGGGGCGATCTCACACAGCTTCCCGCGCTGCAGAGCGCGACGGGTGACATCCAGTCCGCATTCACCGAGTTCGGTCGCCTCTGCGCGGGCGGCTGACGTCGCCGCAGACTGTCGCCTTTCGGAGGTCTTGACGCTCGGTCGCATCCCGTAGCATGGAAAGGCGCGCATGCGTGGGATTTGGGGGGTGACGCTGTGACCGACTTGGCCACAAGATCAGATGCCGACGAGGCATCCGAGCCGTCGTCGAACGCCACCGAGGTGCTCGACACGCCGACGTCCGACACCCCCGGAGCCGACGCGCCGGTCCAGTGGGCGCCGACCGAGCCCGCGCCCAAGAAGAAGCGCCTGTGGGCGTGGATCGGCGTCCCGACGGCTGTCGTCGCGGTGGGCGCCGTGGCCGCCTCGCTCGTGCTCATCGCGCCCGGCACGGCTGTCGCGGGAGTTCCCGTCGGCTTCATGACCGCGGGCGCCGCGACCGACGCGATCTCGCAGCGCCTCTCCGAGACGACGCTCGTCCTCGGCGACGGCGGTCCGACCGTCACCGGCGCCGACCTGGGCGCGACCGTCGACGCGAAGGCCCTCGCTGACGCGGCGTTCGCCGATCGCCCGATGTGGAACGTGACGCAGTGGTTCGGCGACGGCGTCGATGCCACCGTCACGATCGACCCGGCGAAGACGAGTGCGGCCCTTCGCGCAGCGCTCCCGAGCGCCTTCGTCGACCCGACCCCCGCCGCCGTCGCATTCGACGGGGCATCGTTCGTCGTGACCCCCGCCGTCGCGGGCACCGGCCTCGACGTCGACGTGCTCGCGAAGGAACTGCACGACGCGTTCATCGCGGGGAAGACCACCGTCACGATCGACCCGACCGCGGTGCCGGTGGAGGCGACCGCATCGACGGCCAACGCGCAGGCCGCCGCCGACAAGGCGAACGCGCTGCTCGGCACCGTCGGCTTCTACGTGGGCGACGAGCGCACCGTCCCGGTCGACGCCGCGACCGCGGCGAGCTGGCTGACGGTCTCCCCGGACGCCGCCGGCACGTTCGACATCGCCGCCGACCCGACGAAGATCCAGCCCGTCGTCGACACGCTCGCCCCCCTCGTGGACCGCGCCCCCGTGGACGGCACGGTCATCACGAACGACTCGGGCACGGTGCTGCGGACCACGGTCCCCGGAGCCGACGGTCGCGCGCTCGGGGACACCGGCTCGGTCGCAAAGGACTTCGCCGCGCAGCTCGCCGACGGCAACGGCGTCTTCGCGCTGCCGGTCACGGTCACCCCGGCGACCACGACGACGCTCCAGCGACTGCTCGAGGTCAACCTCAGCGAGCAGCGTCTGTACCTCAAGGAGAACGGCAACGTCGTCGACTCGTGGCTGATCTCCAGCGGCAAGGACTCCCCGGGGTCGTACTCTCCGACCCAGACGGGCCGGTACCGCATCAACTCCCACTACGACGTGCAGACCATGTCCAGCGGCGCCGGCAAGGCGGGTACCGGCTACTGGGACTACGAGGTCCCGAACATCCAGTGGATCATGTACTTCAACGGCAGCCAGGCCTTCCACGGCGTCTACTGGCACAGCAACTTCGGATCGAAGCAGAGCCACGGCTGCGTCGGCATGCCGAACTCCCGCGCGAAGCAGATCTACGAGTGGGCGCCCAACGGCGTCGACGTCTGGGTCCACAACTGATCGATCCCGCGCAGAACGAGAGAGGGTCCGGATGCCTTGGCATCCGGACCCTCTCTCGTTCGTGTCGCGTTACCGCGCGTCGATCACCGCGTTGAGCGTCGCGGAGGGACGCATGACCTGCGCGACCTTCGCCTCGTCCGGGTGGTAGTACCCGCCGAGGTCGACGGCGTGGCCCTGGACCGCGTTGAGCTCGGCGACGATCGTCTCCTCGTTCTGCGCGAGCTTCTCGGCGATCGGCGCGAACGCCGCCGCGAGCTCCGGGTCGGCGGTCTGCGCCGCGAGCTCCTGCGCCCAGTAGAGGCCCAGATAGAAGTGGCTGCCGCGGTTGTCGATCGTGCCGAGCGAACGCCCCGGCGACCGGTCGTTCTCGAGGAAGGTGCCGGTGGCCGCATCCAGCGTGTCGGCGAGGACCTTCGCCTTCTGGTTGCCCGTGTACTCGGCGAGGTGCTCGAGGGATGCCGCGAGGGCGAAGAACTCGCCGAGCGAATCCCAGCGCAGGTAGTCCTCCTCGACGAGCTGCTGCACGTGCTTGGGGGCGGACCCGCCGGCACCGGTCTCGAACAGCCCGCCGCCCGCGAGCAGCGGCACGATCGAGAGCATCTTCGCCGAGGTGCCCACCTCGAGGATCGGGAAGAGGTCGGTGAGGTAGTCGCGCAGCACGTTGCCGGTCACCGAGATGGTGTCCTCACCGCGGCGCAGACGCGCGAGCGAGTACTTGGTCGCCTCGGCGGGCGGCAGGATCACGATCGTGATGTCGCCGGTCTCGAGGGTCGCGAGCGCCTGGTGGACCTTGCCGATCAGCTGTGCGTCGTGCGCGCGGGTGACGTCGAGCCAGAACACCGCGGGGGCACCGGTCGCGCGTGCACGGGAGACGGCGAGGCGCACCCAGTCCATGATCGCGATGTGCTTCGCCTGGGTCGCGCGCCAGATGACCTCGACGATGCCGTCGGCGGCGATCTCGAAGGTCTTGTCGTGGCTGCCGTACTCCTCGGCGGCCTGCGCCATGAGGCCGACGTTCGGGACGGTCCCGATCGTCGCGGGGTCGAGGGGCCCGTTCTCGTTGACGTCGTCGATGACGGCCTGGTAGACACCGGCGTAGGAGGAGTCGGGGATGACGGCGATCGTGTCGTCCTCTCCGCCGTCCTTGCCCCAGAGCTTGCCGCCGTTGCGGATGAGCGCAGGCATCGAGGCGTCCACGATGACATCCGACGGGACGTGGAGGTTCGTGATGCCTTTGTCGCTATTGACGTAGCTGAGGCGCGGGCCGCTCTCGAGGTCCTGCGCGATCTTCGCGGCGATCGCGTCGCCGCCCTCGACCTCGCCGAGCCCGGCGAGGATCGCACCGAGGCCGTTGTTGCCATCGAGGCCCGCCTCGGTGAGCGTCGCGCCGTACGTGTCGAACACGTCCTTGAAGAAGGCGCGCACGACGTGGCCGAAGATGATCGGGTCGCTGACCTTCATCATCGTGGCCTTCAGGTGCACCGAGTACAGCACGTTCTCGGCCTTCGCCTGGGCGATCGTGTCGGCGAGGAACGCGTCGAGCGCCTTCGCGGACAGGAACGTCGCGTCGATGACCTCGCGCGGGAGGACCTTGAGCCCGTCCTTCAGGACCGTGACGGTGCCGTCGGCGGCGGTGTGACGGATCGTCAGCACATCGTCGTGGGCGGCGATCCAGCTCTTCTCGTTCGTCTTGAAGTCGTCGTGACCCATCGTGGCGACGCGCGTCTTCGACCCCGCGGCGAACGCCTTGTTGCGGTGCGGGTGCTTCTTCGCGTAGTTCTTCACCGACAGCGGCGCACGGCGGTCGCTGTTGCCCTCGCGGAGCACCGGATTCACGGCCGAGCCCTTGATGCGGTCGTAGCGGGCGCGGATATCCTTGTCCTCGACCGTCGCCGCCTCGTCGGGATAGTCGGGGATGTCGTAGCCCTGCGACTGGAGCTCCGCGATCGCGGCCTTCAGCTGGGGGATGGATGCCGAGATGTTCGGCAGCTTGATGATGTTCGCCTCGGGGAGGGTCGCAAGTCCGCCGAGCTCGGCGAGTGCGTCGCCGACCTGCTGCTCGGGCGTCAGCCGCTGCGGGAACGCAGCGAGGATGCGACCCGCGAGCGAGATGTCGCGCGTGTCGATCTCGACGCCCGCCTTGCCGGCGTACGCCTGCACGATCGGCAGGAACGATGCGGTGGCCAGTGCCGGTGCCTCGTCGGTGTGGGTGTAGATGATGGTGGACTCGGGCACGTCGGATCTTCCTGTCAGAGCGTCGAGGGGTCGGTTTCCAGCCTACCGCACGCGGGCAAAGTATCTTGATATCAAGATATTTACGCTCATCGGCGCCGCCGCCAGAGCTGAGCTTCGTAGGGGGCGAGCGCGCGCCCCGTCAGCGGACCCGAGCCCATCACGAACTCCCACGGCGGCAGTGGGCGACGCGCCCGCTGCGTACGATCGGTGAGGTTCAGCACGACGAGCCATTCACCCTGCTCGTCTGCGCGCCGATATCGCCATACTCCTCGCGGCGAGCGCTCGGTGACGGTCGTGCCGTAGACGAGGGTGCGCGACGCGCGCCGCAGGGCGATCAGCCGGCGATGCCACTCGAGGACGGACGCCGGGTCGCCGGTCTGTGCGGCGACGTTCACGCTCGCGTGCGACCCGTCGCCGGGGAGCCACGGCTCCCCCGTCGTGAAGCCGCCCGCGTGCGAGGCATCCCACGCCATCGGCACCCGGGCATGGTCGCGCGTGCCGGCGAGGATGCGGGTGAACACGTCGGCGGGCCCCGCGCCTGCTGCGGCCAGTTCGGCCGCGAGGTTCAGGCTCTCGACGTCCCGAATGTCGGCGAGTCCCGCGAAGCGCTGATTCACGGCGCCGATCTCCTGCCCCTGATAGAGGAACGGCGTGCCGCGCAGGGTGAACTGGATCATCGCGAGGAGCTTCGCGACCGCCACGCGATGCTCGGGCCGCGGATCGACCTTGGAGACCATGCGCGGATTGTCGTGGTTGTCGAAGAAGAGACTCATCCAGAAGCCGTCGCCGAGCTCCGCCTGCCAACGTGTGTAGTACGCCTTCAGCTGCCGAAGGTCGTATCGGTACTCGTCCCACCTCGTCTTGCCGTCGTTCTCGAGTTGGTCGAAGTTGAAGACCATGTCGAGCTCGCCGCGGTCGTCGCCCACCATCAGCTTCGACATCTCCAGCCCGATCGCGGGCGTCTCGCCGATCGCGACGCAGTCCGGGTCGTCGAACCCTTCGGCACGCAGCTGCCGGAGGTGCTCGTGCAGCCGCGGCCCGTGGAAGTAGTGCTCGAGCCCCGCGAACCCCGTGGCGGCGCCGATCGCGGGGGCGCCGTCGGGGAGCCCGGGGGCCTTCGAGATCAGGTTGATGACGTCGAGGCGGAACCCGTCGACGCCGCGCTGCCGCCACCACCGGATCATGTCGATGACGTCGGCGCGCATCGCGGGCGAGGACCAGTCGAGGTCCATCTGCTTCCCCGAGAAGAGGTGGAGCACCCAGACCCGCTCCTCCGGGAACCAGCGCCACGCGCTTCCGGAGAAGAACGACCGCCAGTT
>Ga0209922_102673_pt1 | contig 15088 bp, 10 predicted proteins | sample ThiBiot_500_biof_FD_183946 | JGI IMG/M metagenome (GOLD analysis project Ga0209922, IMG submission 183946) | Wastewater bioreactor microbial communities from Cape Town, South Africa - Thiocy_expt_500_biof (SPAdes) | ecosystem: Engineered > Bioreactor > Thiocyanate-remediating > Anaerobic-Aerobic ...
TTTTATACGTAATTAGGATCAAACAACTTTGGTTCGAACAACGTCGAATGATTGTCTTTCGAGTAAATCGAAAGAAAATTCCTCGCCTACACGTCGAGTTCGATTTAAATTCGATGAAACTCAACCGACAAATGATATCGACGATGAAAAACGATTTTCTGTTCATCGAACTGAATATCAAATACCAATTCAAAAGGGTAAAAATCATTGAATTTAAAAGTCAATCGTTAATCTTCGTCTTAAAAGATAATATGACTCCAAATCCAAATTCAACAATGGCAAAAACTCGTTCGATAACATCTCAAAAAATCGATATTCATTTCAACAACAATTCATTATTGACTAATGTACGTAGAACAAATCCATTTGTATTCATTAACTTCTTAATTAGAAAAAGATTTTCTTGCAAATAAATATCGCATTGTTTTGAATGTCCTCGAGCGAATAGGTTTTTAATTTGTTCATGTGATTCATCGAATGGAAACTCAAGTCGACAATTCTCTGCGTTTTTTCTCTTCTCTTTTTCCAGTCAGCGACTCAGTCGATACAAGCATCACGGAGGCTTATCATCTCACGATGCAAAAACAACAACATGCGGACGTTCTTTTTCTTCTTCTTCTTCGTTTCTCGAGCTTTTGGAATCGAGCTCTCTCTTTCAATGTTGTTATTCTATTTACATGAGAAATAAAAACAGAACTAAACGATAGATAGTGTTTTTTTTTCTCTTTTTCTTCTTCTTTTTTTCGACTAATCAATTGATATACAGTGTTGACATTTTGTTTTCAAGCAACATGATAATGAATAAAGCCAATTCGAACGGAACCTGTCGTTGTCAACAGGTAAATGATATAAATCACTGTTTTTTTTTGTACTTCTTTCGTTAGTCGAATATTTACTTAACAATTTCATGGTGAAGCAATCACGATTTCTCTTTTTTTTAAATATTTAACATAAGAAAAACCTTGATTGTAAATACAACCACTTCGTTTTTCTTTCGCTTTTTGACGTGTTCGAGTTCGTTTCTTTTCTAAATATTGATTTTTTTTTTGAAAAATTCGAGGAAACCTTTCGACTCGTTTTTCTCTCATTAGTTAATCTTGATCAACATCACATAAACTCTAATGTTTTCTATACGCGATATGCCATTTTCGAATTTTTGACATACAAACACACCCTTTACAACAATAATAATAACAATATTATTATTACTTTCATCTTTATCCGTTGTTTGATCTGTCTCTCTCTTGGGCACTGTTTATTGTATAAGAATTCGATGATCGACTCGGACATATGCTCAGACCAAACATACGTCATGTGTCGAATAAAAATACTAACGACTATTAAGCGAAAAAATAAGAACTTCTAATCTCTAATTCTTCTGTTTTTTTAGTTATCAACTGTTGATTCAAATCATCAACGAACGCAGTGGTACAAAGATATGTATGGTCAAGTCCATAAATCACCCGAAAAGAAGAAAGGTAAAGCGATTTAAACGACAAAAAAAAGGAGAACGAGGAACTCGAAAGAAGAAAACAAGCTAATTTAGATGTTATTCTTGTCAAATTACCTCGGACTTCGTACCGATATCGAGGTTTGTCGATAAATATCTGTCAAGCTCAATGAGCATGTGCTTCATTTCTCGTAAATGTTAAAAGATAATTGAATTTTATCGAACAGAGAACAAAAAAAACGAGGAGGCTAAACTTTTTCTAAATGTTAAATTGCTTTTTCTTATACGTCGTATTGTTTATCTTGCACGTTATTTCCTATTTACGAACAACAACTTAAAGAATTTGATTTGATCTAGATCAAGCACCAAATCCCTACAAACCGACGTATACATTTCCCGAAGAATTCGATGGCGATTTCGACAAAATGGAACGTTATATGCAACGAGCAGCATCAGAAGAGATCGAAGAGATCGCACCTACTCAAACATCGTCGAGTGTTAAGTATGCAAATGGGATTCATTTTTTGCGATTTTGTATTTATAATTTTCTTAGAACTGATCATCAATCATCTTCATCGAATACAAATCAAGCTAAAACCGATGTCGTTTCATCATCGATTACAATAAATCCGAATAGTTCACCGTAAATTTAACAGCAAAACAAAATCGAATTGTTTCGTTGATCTTTTTTGTTTATTCAGTGTTCGACCTGTTGTTGATAGCGAACATCGAAATGTTTATAAACGGATACTACGTGGTGGCGATATTCCATCGACTGGTTTACAAAAATTCTTCGTTAATAATCGAGGTAGGCATCTGCTTGTTTCGTGAATAGAAATGCGCGATGCGACAGCTGTCGAAAAAGAAAATCAGAAATCGAGAAATATCGATTATTCAGATTCTTTTTGTCTGTGTGCGAATAATGAAAGTTTCATCATCAACGAAAGTATTAGCTTATTATTCGGTTTCCTGGGAGCAGAATGATACAGAAAGTCGTTTCGAAATTAATTCATGTTTGTATTTTCAAAACGATGATGACGATTCGGAAGAAATTCGTCAAGATGGCTGTGGATACGTAATCGTTTATCCAGCGTACATTCACGCTCAAGAAAATCTACAAATATATAATTTCGATCGTCGAAAAGAGTTTCTACTCCAATCCAATGATATTTATTTGAACAGTAAGAAAAAAACGAAGACGAAAGAAACTTTTCTGCTCTTGATTATTAATAAAATAGAATCACTAGAAAATGATGAAGAGTTCGCAATAGAAATGAAGAGAAAAAAGAAAGAAAAAACTATGATTTATTGATTGAATAATAAAATATGAAGGTTCAAACGGTTGTAGTTCGTTTTTTTTTCTCTCTCTTTTGTTCATTCTTATCAATAATATTTGCCATAGGAATGTGTCAAATAAGTGGCGGATCGTTGCATTTAACCTTTCGACTAGTAATTCGCCTTTTCTTTTTAAACATACCGTTTTATCTGCTTACATCATACGAGATACTTGAAATTTCATCAGTATAGTTACTTTACATTTCGTTTTCGTTTTTTTTTCTGTCGAAAGAAAAAATCTACATCTTGAGATGCTTATGTAGCAATGAGAGAGAAGCCTTTTCAATAACAACATCGACGAACACACGTATATATACATACATACATATACATATATATGTATGTATACATATTGGGCGTCGTCTTTTTTTTAGAGATGATTAGGTGAAAAGTGTTAGTATTTAGTAGCCTTGAGAACATAATCAGAAGGTTTTTTTTGTTTGTCTCGACCTCCTTCTGTTAAGACATCTGTCTCGAGATGGTTTGATATTCATAAGTGATTATGGAATCGAAATCGAAGAGAACAAGTGTATAAGTCGTGCATATTAATGTATAAGATTGTATAAATATATTCGACCTCGAAGACTAACACTGCGTCAGTACGTTGTATGAAAAAATCAATAATAGCGAACGAGTGTTGAGTTGATTTTGTTTCTTGTCAAAGATTAATATTAGTTTGACAATGGATGCACCTGTGCCTAAACATTGTTTTCTTTTTATTCGTTAATAAAGCCTTGAATGAAATAGCCACGTTTACTTTGATCTTTCTCTTTCATAATTGGTTTTCATCAATTTCGATTCTTTTTTTCTTCTCTTTTATTCTCATCGTTGAGATTAAATTTCGTTCGATATTTTCTTTTTGTTACATTCAATCGATTTATACTTGTGTTATTTTGCGTAACATTTCTACGATATAAAAGAGAACGAAACAGAGAGTAATATAAAACGAGAATATACGTATATGTACATGTTGTTCATCGTAACAACCAACGAAAAAAAAAGGAGAGAGAGAGAGAGAGAGAGAGAGAGAGAAAAGCTTCGAGATCGAAGAGTATGTATGCATTCGAGATGGTTTGATGACAATTTGGTATGCATACATGAAAGCATGTGTGTACATACAGACAGAGCATCAACATCAATAGTATACGCATGCAATGCAAGAAAGGGAGCGTTTATTTACATGAGTTAAGGCATCGATAGGCAACAGAAGAGAATGAAAAGAGAAATCTGAAGCGTTATTACTTGAAAAAAAGAAAATCATATCTCAACAGTATTGCCCATTTCTTCTTTCTTTTGAGCATAGTCTTTTTTTTCGCGTTTTTTTTATTCTTTCCCCTCTTAGATTGTAATGGTGATCATCGTGAGAATACTACGTATATTTTTTTAAAATACAAATTACAGAAAGAAAGAGAAAAAGAGAACGAGAGCAGCGAAAGGAAAAAAAATAATATGTATATAAAAGCAAAAAGAGAATACGAAAGCTCAAAAGTAATTAACGAACAGAAGATATAGCTAGTTAGTAAGTAAGTAAGTACGGCTTATTGTAAACTATATAATTAGACTAAGAATAGTATCGATTATCATCATTGTCTGTCCGTTATATATCTCTCCACATGTATATATATCCATTTATGATCATAACACTTCACTTGTAGATATTATATAGACGTACGCCTGTCTTATATACATATATATATTTTTTCCTCTTTCTCGATTCGCTTTCATCTCTATCATTTCCACGGCTCATTGAAAATAAAGGTAGGCGACAACCGGGCAGGTAGTAAACGTCACATAATATACATACCTGACCGTCGTCACATTACGAAGATTCGGATGAGCGCTTGTCATCCATCATAATTGTGCGATCAACCGTATTGACAAAGAAAGAAAAAAAGAAAACGGAGAACAATCTGCACGATATTTCGCATCGATTCTTTTGAACAAACATGACAGACGAGAAAAGTACAACGAGTAACACGACTACCGAATCAAGTACAATTACGGATGGAAAAGTTGATGCACATTCTAATCCCGCAACACCAACTGTCAGTTCACCAACCGGTTCAACTCGTATGTACACATCGCCATTAATGGGCACGTCGGCTCGTGCAGCTAAACGTCGAATCGATAGTGATTCAGGACCGATACGTATCGAAGGCACAGATACTTATAATCAGCACTTACAACATCAATATCAAAACGTACGAAACGTCTTGGACGATCAACAACAATCATTGGATTCAAATGCAACTCTACCAGCTGAAGCTCGTCAATCATTTAATGCTAAACGAGATTTTTTCGAACAAAGATTCAAAACTCCACCACCTACTTACGATGCTCCGCCAAGACAGAAAATAATTACAACAGTAACGAGTTCAAGTACAGTACCAACAACGAATGTACAAGATCGAACGAGTTCGTCATCGAATGAATCACCTTCTGTTGATCGTGTACTTGAACAAGCAGTCGAATTACAAAAATTAAGTACTCTTAATGCAACTAAACAAGAAACGAAAGCTCCGTTCATTTTCGAACGTACCGAGCAGTATCAAGTTTTTTTGGATTCAGCTAATCACGAAGTCCGTCGTACGCCAAGTATAACACGTACATCGATTATTCCAATCGGTAAAACAGGACATGCAACTGATCTTGATCAAGCACAAGCTCAAGTCAAAGCCGAACGTTTAACTGATGATCATCAAGCAATACAAGATCTAACACGAGCTTTACACGAACATAATGTTTCAACAGTAAATGAATACAAACGTCTACCATCACAAATGAATAATCAAACATCATCATCATCATCGAATGCTCTTGTCGATCGAATAAATCTACCGATTAAAAGTAACTATTCAGTTATCGATGCGTTATTAAATAATCCGATTGGATCAGTCGATGATCGATATAATGAATTAGTAAAATTACGTTCGAATGAAATTCTTACTAATCTTCGAAATCCTGAATATGTTAATTCAATAAAACAAACGACGAAACCGACGGAAAAGAAGCAGCAAACCAAAGAAAAGAAATCAAAAACAAAAACGAAATCATCGTCATCAACAACAACAACAACAACCGAACCTGTCGAACAGTCGTCAATTACACCACTTGTCACTACTCAACCAATAGAACCAGTACAATCAAATGAACCTATTACAACAACAAGTAATCTCAATACAAGTACAACTGAACAGACGCCTCTTATCGATCCAAAAGAAAAGAAAAAACGAGACAATGAAATTAAAAAAGAATTGAAAAAGAAATCAAAACAAAAATCAAAATCTGATGATTACAGTGTTCTCGATGCTATCATCAGTAGTCCTGTTTCAATTCGTCTACCAGAATCATATTTAACCAAATACAATGCCAATCCTCCATTATCTCAATCGGCACCATCGCCATCTGAACCCAAATCACCTTCATCTCCTCCTCCTTCTACTGATAATACAAAAACATCATCATCACCTAAAACAAAAACAAAAACAAAACCTCCGAAGAAATCATCATCGAAAGATAAAAGCAGCACACTAGTTCATCTAGCACAAATCGTCAATGATGTGAAAACTCATTATATAAGTAATTTATCACCTCCATTCGATGTTCCTACCAACGAATCGAAAGAACCAATTGTCAGTTCAACGACACCACGTGGACCTGTTGTTCCACAAGTAATTAAAAAGACAACGACAACTACGACGACGACCACCACTACAACCACAACAAACGCTTCGAATTCAAAACAAGCAGATACTCAACTAAAATCCGAGGGTGTTACACCTCGTATTATGTATCGTTATATGGACGAACAAGGAAATATTCTCAAAATTTCCTCGACACCTCCTTCACAATTACGTGAACAACCATCTCAACTCTATACAAATCGTAATACTGAACCTCCGTATTTCTACGGTCGACATATAGCTATCGATGATGAACGTCGTCATCCATTATCTCAATACGAACAACGTGCTACCTGGCAAGGCGAACCGAAATTACCTACAACCGTAACACGAGAAGATTTAGAATCTCGAGATAAACGTGTACCACAATTAATCGAACAATCCATACCAGCATCACGTACAGTACCTGTTTCAGTTGATCATGAACGTTCATCAAGACCTTCATCTTCTCAACCGTATCCCAATCAACAAAATATCAAACTTGCTTGGTTACCACTAAGTTACCCATCGGATCCATGTTATCCATCAGCTGGCTACGAAACTGATTCGACAATCAGCGAACGTTCGAATACCTACCGTCCGATGGACTACGGACCAAACGAGGGTCACTATCGTTACTCAGTTCGACCGATACACAATGAATACTATACATGTTCACCAACACCTGCATTCTACCCTCCACCACCACCACTTCTCTCGCACGGTGGCCGAGGTATCTCACCTGACTATAGTAGTAACGGTATGTCACGAAACTACATCGAAGTTTTTCGTGGTGGTAATTTTCGTGAAACAAAACCAAGTGAAATCTATTCCCTACCATTCAATGAACACATGCGTACATCTCCTCTTGTGCCCACGAACAGTCGTCATTCACGTTACGATCAATATCAAACCGAACGATACGGCACAGTCTCGAATTCGACTCCATATCAACAAACCTATCACAATACAAATACTCTACCGCATACATGCTATCAAACAAACATTCCATCGCCCACTGTGCATACATCAACATATTATACACATCGAAATCCGAGTTCGAATCGAACAGTTCAAAATAGTCCCGATCCAGACTATTCGACTTATGTTCGTCAATCGAAATCATTCGATTATCGTCCATTACGTAGTAAACTTCAACGTGAATATAAAATCACGCCCAATTTATTAGTAGATGAATGGGATTATCCACAGACGTCGGAAGCAAGAAAATGTTCGACTACTACAACAGTAACGACCACCAATCGAAGTGGTCTTTCATCGCCAGATGATGTTTTTTTGTCTAATCGAAGTGTCAAGGCGTAACCTTGAAAAAATTTCATAGAAGAAAGATTTATCGAACGAGAAAACCAAAAACAAACTTATCCTCAATTAGTTGAATATCTTTCTTCTATCACTCTTTGTACATGATTACAAGCGTGTGTTTTTTTCTTCTTCATCCTCCTCTTACTACTCCTTGCCGATATGTTCATTATCGAATATTTTTTTTCTCTCAAGTAAATAGACACGAATTTGTTTTTCACTTTTCATAAGAAATACCTAAGTAAACAACGATTTTATTAGAATATAAACATACATATACGTATATTACATCGTGTTCGATAAAAAAAAACTGCTTATATAATCTCAATTCCACTAGTTTAATACTTGATGTTCAAGTGTATGAAGACGTTTGACTGATTATGTAATAGAGTATACAATGAATAAGTAAATATTAAGTTGTATTTCGAAGATGCGAAACAAGGTCACAGAATCTAATCGATCTTTTCTTCTCGTTATATTTTCAATGATTTTTATCTACCATAGAGTTTCGTTGGCATGTTGGTAAGTATATTTGATATAAAAGAAAAAGACCCTAAAAGGTAAAATCAATATCTATCGAGTTATTCTCTCTAACATAACCTAGAGCCATCGATTGGCTTTGATAAAAATCGACCTCAAAATATTGTAAATCTATCGTTATATTCTAATACTAAATCATCGATTCGTAAGTTTATATTATTCTATTAGATAAAATTGCTTAAACTAAATCGCATAAATTACTTTTATTGATTTTTCTTTCTTTCTATTTGATAGACAAATCAAATGAAAAAGATGATGAACAAATAACGTAAGAGAAATTCTAGAAATTCAAATTGATTTTTATTCATTTTCATTTCTGTAGACGAGTGAATGACTTTCAACCGATTTCGAAAGCTTTAGCCTTGCATAATTTCTATGCACAAACAAACCGGTATGACCTCAATAATAGAAAAAAACAATTTCATGAAGTTGTTTTTCTTTGTGCAGAGAATTATCTTTTAAAAAAGGTGACACTATTCTTGTTAAACGTCGAATTAATGACGATTGGCTTGAAGGTGATCATCAAGGTAAACTGGGAATATTTCCTGTTAATTATGTTGAATTATTCCCGTATGAAAATACGAATGGAGAAGCCATTGTTAAATATGATTTTCTCGCTAAACAATCGAACGAATTAACATTGAAAAAAGTTCGAAAAGATTTTTTTGTATTTTCAAAAACAAAAAGAATTTTCATTTTTTGTTTTATTAAGGATGAAAAGGTAATTCTCATTCGAAAATTAGAATATAATTGGTACGAAGGTCGAATTCATCAACGGCAAGGCATCTTTCCGGCAGATCATATCGAAATTATTCGAGAACCAGCAATAAAACCATCGAAAAATCTTCAAAAAACATCTATTGAAAAGATTAACGTCGGTCCTGAGTTAACTTTGCCACTGCAAAGGTTAATTTTCTTTTGAAAAATCTATCACTCGAAACATAAAATGTTTTTTCTCGCATTTAGATGTCAAGTTTTATATGATTATACGCCAAAAAATCCTGATGAACTCGAAATTCACGCTGGAGATATCATCAAAATTCTTGAAATGTGCGACGATGGTTGGTATTGCGGTATTATGGAAAAGACAAGTCATAATAATACGAATGTCTTCGGAACTTTTCCTGGCAATTATGTTAAAATTTTGCCGATGTAAATCGAGTTCATTCTTGTCTTCGAACAGTGATCTGTCTCTTATGTTTGAGTTTATTTTATGGCAATAAGTTTTCTTTTAAAATGTATATCTCTAGTCGATATGAATAAAACAACAGAATCAAATCGAGATTTATTGTTTTTTTCTTTTTGCTCGATACGCCCGAAATAAAATATCAAATCTGAATGATTAATAAAAAAAAACGTCCCTTCTTCATGCACTCGTACATGGTAAAAAAAACATATAATTATTAACATGAAGCTCAACTAGTTGAGGCAGCTGACGTAGAAAAAAAAGCTTTTAACTACTTAAAAAAGAAACGAAATCAAAACTGACTCGTATTCCGAATCCGAATATACGCCGATGTTCTTCAAAATAACAGATTAACTAAACAAATAATCGTAGTCGATGTATTTAAAAGCTAAGTCTGACGAACATATGAGTGATTTTTTTTACTAGGAAAGAAGAAAAAACAGAAAGAAAGATTAAACGAATGTTTTTTTCTTTGATCTTCTTTTCTTAATATTAATAATCCTACTTGAATACTCTTGAAACATCGATTATACATACGAATGAGAAAAACATTTTCATTCATTTAAAATTTTCGTTTTTATCGATTTGTCGAATAACTCAAACATGACAACTACAAGAAGTCCATTGACTCGTAAGTTAATTTTTATTCACTATCTAAATTTTTTGTTTTTCTAGGAGCTACACCATTGCCTTGTCTCAATCAAAAACGGCAGGGTACACCGTTAAAACCAACTCTTTCAACCGCTGTTCATTCGATTTTACCCGATCTCAAATCCCCATCGATTATTGTTAAATCATCAACGAAAAAACGTGTCCGTTTTGCATTATCATTAGATCCACTCGAAGAAAGTGAAAACGAATATTCTTCCGAACGATTATCGGCGCCAGTAACACCGGCACCAGACAGATCAAAAGGTGAACCGTGGCGAGAGAACGGATCGATATTCGGTGCCTATACCGAATATCTACAAGACACAAATGTTCTCATGTCCGATCTCACCGAAAGCATTCGACCAACAACACCAACTCCTGAATTCGAATCGTCATCGAACTTCGCTCAAACCTATCACATTCAACGTAAATCACCGATGTTAGTCGTAGACGCGATAACAATCACAACATCGGCAAATCAATTGCCTCGACTTGCTCAACCACCGAAAACTGTAAAGAAAACTGTTAAAAAATCGCCAACACCAATGCCAACATTCGATACTCTCAGTAGACCACGATTAGTGACGCCTACGCCTACGCCTGCTCGTACTACTCAAGTCAAAAAAACTGTTTGTCCAACGATTTACAAAAATCCATTTCATTCTTCGCCAACCAGTTTGAAACGAAGTGATCTTCTCTTTCCGAGAATTAAATCTTCGAATTCATCCGAACGTGTCGTTCGCGCTGATCATACGATCGGCTCGAAAATTGTCAACGAATATATTCAAGCCAAAAAAGTCACCGAAGTCATTGCAAATCCGTTACCAGGAACGAACAATCAAATCAGTTACATATGTGGACATTCGATTATTCCACGTATTCGAAAAGCATCTCCGACCTATCAAAATCACGTTACCAACGAACCGTATTTCTATCAAACACATCGCCGTGATCAACTTCCACAGATTATTCATTGAACTCTGTACATATAAACACGACTATCGTCTTATCCTTCTTTTTGTGATTTGTTTTTGCCCAGTGATTAGATTTTTCGTTTTTTTTCTAATTAAATAACAAAATGAATTGAATTTTTCGAATTGTTTTTTATGTTGACAAATGGATTACGTCTCGTTGAATTTTTAATTTTGGTATTTGAGTCGATATGCAAGATATTTCATGAGAGTCGATGAATATAACGGTCCTATGTCAAGAGTTTGAACTGGACGTACAAAAAAAAGAACGTTGCACGTCTGATTTCTACTCCTTTCTCTCTCTCTCTCTCTCTTTTCTTTTTCTTTTCTGTCATTTTTTTTCTTCCGGTATTAAACGTCCGACGTACTACCGGTAACGAGCCTCTTTCTTTCGTTCTTCATTTTTTTTTTTGTCGATTTAATTAAAAGAGAAAATCCAACAAGTTAGTTGAGAAAAAAAACGAGAAAGAAAGAAAGAAAAGAACACTGTTCAAGACAAGTAGAAAAGAAGAGTTTTTTTTGTCAGGTTAGTTTTTATCCAAAAGGTTCGGTGCGAATGTTTATTTATACCGAACAAAACCAAAAGTCCTCATAAATCATTTACGCTTTTTTTCTTCTTATTCGTACTGACTATTTACAGAAGAAGAAAAATAAAGCAAATGACATATACCTGTAAGATACGAACTGATGCGTACAGTGATTTAAGTTTGTTGAAACAAAAAAAAATGACTAGAGATTATTTGTGAATACACTACTTCTTCTTTTCAAGCGTGTGCGTGTATGTGTGCTCTTCCTTTTGTGTGCAACTCAAGGTTGTGCATTGAAATGAATTCGTCTATACTGTATTAACTAATATACATTCCATTATATCACGTCCAACATCAAGGACATCATGACAACGTACTACTACAGCTGTCATCGATTCGCTCAGATTTGTTTTATTCGGTCATATTACATTATTGTGAATAGAATCCAGTTGATACACAATTTTCTGTTCTCTCTCTCTTTTTTTTTCTTCTTCTTTTATCTACTGATTTTTTCCTTATTCTTTGTCTAATCATGTCTGTAAATATAAAGTATTCGTCATCAAGGTAACAGAACAATTCAAAGTAATAGGTTCGTTGTTCAACATTTTCTTTTTTTCTTCAAGATGATAATAGACATATCCTCTTCACTTCTTGCCAAGCAGAAGGAAAAACACTGTGTGTGAGTAATCTCCCTAACATTTTAGAACATTCTTTTACTCCATTCTGTGAATTAGAACGGGTTTTTTTCTCTCGCTCTCTCTCTCTCAATTCTCTTCCGATTTTTAATATAGAAGTGAAAGAAGGTGACAGAAGAAGAACGAGAAACGCATAAGTCGTGTGCGGACGCGCGCATATGCTCATAAAACAGTCATTTTGCTTGAAACTGTCGGTTATTAGTGTTGACTATCGTTCTCAACCGGCAAACGACTTTTTTTTCAGAGAAGAAAAAAGTGTCGACCGTTTTACCGCTGCTGCGACTACTATTGAAAAAAAGAAAGAGAGAATAAAGTAAGAGGAAAAAAATCTTACTTCTGTACCATTACTTATTTTACTCATACAAAACTCATTGATAAAGATAAATAAATCTGATATCGATACTTATTTGACTAATTTTTCATTACAAAATTTCTTTCTTGATTTTATTTTTTTTCAGATTAACATATATTAACAATTCGAGACAAGAAAAAAAACATTCGTTTTAAATGCCAGAATTTCAGAGACTTGTCCTTTTTGCTGGAGCAGGAATCGCTTGTCTTGCTACTTTACTTCTAATTATCAGCGTTGCTACACCATCATGGGCCAGTGATGGCAATGGCAATACAATTGGTCTATTTCGACGATGTTTTTCAACCGAATCAGCTTATTACGCTAGTGGTGCAGGCTGTCACGCTGCTAATCGTACAACTCAAGGCGGTCTATCTGTCTTCGGACTTCTATTACTTATTTTCGGTGTTTTTGCGACGATTGCTGCTGCATTCACAAGAAATGCTATGCTCTTATTAGCATCCTTAGGTTTACTTTATTTTGCATCGATGTTCGTTATGTCTGCTTACGCGACATGGGGAGTTTACTCGCGTGATCCAGATACATATTTGTTTCCAGCAAATGCAAGTAGCTACAGTTTTAGTGGTCATACATCGTTAAGTTATTCGTACAATCTATGTGTAGCAGCACATTTCTTTCTTTGGTCAGCACTTACCTTAGTGGCGTTTGGTGTCGGACATTATTGGGGTTCGGAACGAAATTCTTAAAATGAAACTTCTCTCTCTATCTTTACGAAAGAAATAACCAAAAAAACAATTCAAATTAATATATTATTTAAAAACACACTTGGTACTTTCTCTTTCTCTTTCTCTCTCTCTCATCATTTCTTTTAGTTTTACTTAATCCATTCTGTTCAGTTTTTTCTTTGTTTTGTTCTTCATATTCATTTAGTTAAAAATCTGAATGAATACTCCTCATATGTATAATCTGTTCTGTTCTTTTTCGTTTGTCGTCTTGTGTTACTATTTGACTAGTTAAATATGTGACACTTTGTGATATATGTCAGTGAGAATGAATTCAACTTTTTTGCTCTCTCTCTCTCTCTTTTTTTGTTTCCAAACAAAATGTTGATTTATTCATTCTCGAAAAAAAACATACTCTCCTTTTTTTTGTACTGCATGTTATGCTGTTTCTTCTTTACTATGAAATCTTATCTTTTGAGTGAACAATAATCGTTGCTTATAACTATGAAAATACAACATAAATATTCCAGAACATGATTTTGATTTAACCAAATCAAAGAATTCAGTTTTTGTTTTTTGTTTACTACAACAATGAAGTCCGATAATCTTATCTTGAATGTTAGAAATACAAAAAAACAGTACATCAATTTTTGTCATCGTTTTTTTTTCTATCAACATACGTCTCTTCCCTCTTTTCGTTCTCTCTCGCTCTCCCTCTTATTTAGCCACACAGACATACAGTAAACTCGACAAAGCACAGATATAGCGTGACAGCAGTCTGATGCCGACATAGAGATAAGCATAAGTCAGTTTCCCTTTTCATTTTCTACCGAAGAGATGTTTCTTTTGTGTCATTTTCGTCTCTCTCGCACACACACATACACATACGAAACCTAGTCTTATCTCGTCGTTTTCTTCTTTTTTTTATTGTATTGTATTGTACTTCTTCATCAAATTCTCATTTGTCTTGATTTGCAATCTTTTCTCGTCTCATCTTGTGTTTATTCAACGGTCTATTGCAGGTATCATCATTAGCATTGAGAATAGATCGTCTTCTAAGTGAATTTTACAATCTTATATACAATTATATCATTTGTGTTTGTATATCTAGAGAAAAATAGAACTCGTTGCCTATTGAGTAATCGAATTTGTTCACAAGATAGACAAAAAAAAGAAACTAGAAAGTTGTTTCTCTCTCTTTCTTGATACTTTTTCTCAATTAGTTATCGTTATTGTTTTCTGTTATCAGTCGAATGTTTGACTTGGTTGATTGGTCGAGCTCGTACGTCTTCATCAACTCATCAACTAGGAAAATGTCAACACACTCTCAAACTTAGATACCGAGTTAAGAGAAATAGCCAACCCTTCATTCTTTATCACTTCTTCTATGTGCACAGTGGGCGAATAAACCTACATAATAATCAAGTATGTAATAATCTTTGACAAAATTCTCATTTATTATTATTATTATTATTATTATTATTATTATTCGATTTGAAGGCGAGAAAAAAAACTCGTTGAGATGAGATCTATTTTTAGAGATTTGATTTTCTTTTTTTGAAAATTCAAACAAAACTTTTGTCTAATTACGTTTTGATACGATTGTGCTGTCTCATTGGTAGAAAAAACGGCGAGGAGAAAATAAATGGCAAACGACTTATATCGATGCTCGTTTGCAAGCGAACGAATGATAACGATTGTCAAGTCATTCTGTGTGTA
>Ga0209922_102681_pt1 | contig 15069 bp, 13 predicted proteins | sample ThiBiot_500_biof_FD_183946 | JGI IMG/M metagenome (GOLD analysis project Ga0209922, IMG submission 183946) | Wastewater bioreactor microbial communities from Cape Town, South Africa - Thiocy_expt_500_biof (SPAdes) | ecosystem: Engineered > Bioreactor > Thiocyanate-remediating > Anaerobic-Aerobic ...
TGATTTATATAAAATCTATGGAAATCGTTATACAAAACCAATCATTGACGATTATTTCTTTCCTTTATATCCTCCATTAGCAATTCTCAATGGAACATACAATAATATAAGTTTAATTATGGGAAATAATGATTATGATATTCCATTTTGCTTGGATAATCCCGATATGAATTATACAGGTGCCATTGATTATATAAGTCAATTCGTTGCAAAGAAATGGATTCCATCACTGATTGATCATTATAGTTTAAAGAATTGTTCATCGAATCGAAATGCAAATAGAAGTCGTTGTTGTAGTATTGTTCTTTCAATGGCAACAGATGATCTATTCGATTGTGATATTCGTCGAATATTTAATTCATTTTATTCGAAATATGGTTCGAAATCGGAGAGAAATAAATTGTATTCGTATCATTTAGATTGTTATCCTCAATGTCCAAATGTAACAGAAAAAGGTATTTGTCGACATTCAGCTGAACTTCCATTCGTTTTTGGAACGATTAGTGATTTTCATTCTCAAGAATTATTTAATTGTACTTGGGATTATTCAACGAGACAATTTTCTAATGAAATTATTTCACATTGGATGAATATTGCAACAACAGGACGACCATTAAATTCATGGTCAAGTTATGATCCAATGTCACCAAGACATTTTCATATAACACCTGATCGAGGGTTTATCGATCAAATTTGGCAGAAAAATTGTTCGTTTTTTGATTTCATCGAAGCAGATGGAGTTGAGCAAAAATTTGGAAAGCAACTTTTCAAAATAAATAAATAAATAAATAAATAAACAACGAATCTTTTGATAAGAACGATAGAAGTATAATCTTTAAGAATAAACACAGAAAAGTATACGATACGTAACACATCAAATTGAGAGAATTCGTTTCGTTTTGAAATAAATGTTTAAATTAATTGTATTATTTATTTGTATGACTGTTGGTGTTACAAGTACAAATGTTAAACTTGAAACACGACAAGGTACAATCTATGGCATACAAACGAAAAATACAAATGAATTTTACGGGTAAATTTGCTGAATATCAACTAAAATCCGTATTCTGATAAATACTATTTCTAGAATTCAATATGCGAAAGTAATTCGATGGAAACCACCGATTGATCTTGCAGATGAAAAATTCCCAAATGGTATTCATAATGCAACATCATTTGGTCCATGTTGTCCACAACCACCTTCTGGAATCTATATTCCACCACAAGATGAACAATGTCTCTATTTAAATATCTTTCAACCGATTCTTCCATCGAATCATTCATTAGTACCGGTTTTTGTTTGGATTCATGGTGGTGGACATAAGATAGCTTGTTCAATTCAAGGTATTCCATTGTTATTCAATGGTTCAAATATGATTACAAATGGTCCATCGGATCAACCAGTGATTATTCTTTCAATAAACTATCGATTGGGTGTTTTTGCTGATTTATATATCGAAGAATTAGTAAATGAAGATCCCGAATGGCCAACAGCTGGTAATTATATGTATTTGGATATGTTATCAGCATTGAGATGGATCAAGACAAATATTCGAGATTATGGTGGTGATCCAAATAATATTGCAATATTTGGACAAAGTGCTGGTGGACTTTCAGTCACTGATCTTGGTGCAATTCGTGGATCATCGGGTCTTTATCATACTGCATTGAGTCAATCAGGTTTAAGTTCACCTGGTACTTATACATCCTATTATAATGTCAGTGATGCTATGACTTATTCATATAAAGTTGTTCAACGATTAAATTGTACTGACGATGACAAACAAAAAGTACTTCAATGTTTACGAAATTCATCTATTGAAAATATCTTAAATGCATATGAAGGTCGATATACACGACCAATAATTGATAATCATTTCTTTCCATTATATCCTCCATTAGCTATTCAATCAGGTAATTATAATAATATTAGTTTAATTATGGGAAATAATGATTATGAACAACAAATATGTTCAAAACAACCTGATATGAATTCTACTGTAGCTATGTCAACATTAATATCGCTCGTAGGATCTCAATGGTCGTTAGTTGCTGCTGATTATTATCATTTAAATAATTGTTCATCAGATCGTAATAGTAATAAAACTCGTTGTTGTGAAATACTTCGTATGATTACAATGGACAAAATTTTCGATTGTGATATTCAACGAATACTCAATTCTTTTTATTCGAAATCTAGTCCACAATTTTTATCTGATCGATTATTTTCGTATCATCTAAATTGTTATCCAACATGTCCACCCGTACCAAATAAAGATACATGTGAACATACATCTGAACTTCCATTTGTATTTGGAACTGTGAGTGATGTTAATTCAAAAGGACCAATTAATTGTACATGGGATGATCAAACACGAACATTTTCGAATCGAATCATTGCACATTGGATCAATGCAGCATCAACAGGTAAACCATTACCATCATGGCCAAATTATAATCCAATGACACCGAAATTTCTTCAAATCACTCCTGGACAAGATTTTTATTCTGTGCCGTGGAATCGAAATTGTTCATTTTTCGATCAAATTGAAGCAGATGGTGTTCGACAAACATTTGGAAAGATTTGATTCACTTCACTATATAGTTTTCTTTTCTTCTCTATTTGTTTATTAAAATAATAAATAGAGATAAGCAAAGAACATCTAAGATTATAAAAAGACAAGGACACATATAAAAATAACTTGCAATTTTTATTCAAACATTTTTATAGAAAAATATTTCAGATGAATAACTATTGGCAATTATCGAATATTTTATGTTTAATTCTTCTATCTGGAATATCTACAATTACAGTAGAATTACAAACAAAACAAGGTCTTATTTATGGTCAACAAACTCAAAGTTCTGTTGAATATTTAGGGTAACACAAAATTAATATTTAAATGTAAATATTGTTAAATTTTCTCTAGAATTCAATATGCTAAAGTTCAACGATGGAAACCATCCGTTGATCTTGCTTCAGAACAATTTCCAGGTGGTTCATTGGATGCAACAATATTTGGTCCATGTTGTCCTCAACCATCAAGCAGTGTTTTTATTCCAAAACAAGATGAACAATGTCTCTATCTAAATATTTATAAACCTCTTGTTGCATCGAATAATTCTCTACTACCAGTACTTGTTTGGATTCATGGTGGTGCACATTCAATTGGTTGTTCATCACAAGATATCCCTCTGTTATTCAATGGCACAAATATGATTGCCTATTCACCACCAAATCAACAAGCCATTGTCATTACAATCAATTATCGTTTAGGTGTACTTGCAGATATGTTTTTAGAAGAACTGATTGAAGAAGATCCTCAATGGCCAACAGCTGGTAATTATATGTATTTAGATATGCTTTCAGCTTTACGATGGATTCAAAAGAATATTGGAGATTATGGTGGTGATTCTGGAAATGTAACCATATTTGGACAAAGTGCAGGAGGATTGTCTGTTGTTGATTTAGGTGCAGTTCGTGGTTCGTCGGGTTTGTATCGATCAACAATTAGTCAATCTGGTTTAGCTTCACCTGGAACATATACATCGTATTATAATATGTCCGATGCATTGACATATTCGAATTCATTAGTTGAACGAGTGAATTGTTCATCTGAATCGAAAGATAAAGTTCTTTCGTGTTTACGTAATACATCAATTGAAGAATTAATCACAGCACATTCAGGTCGTTATACAAGACCAATAATAGAAGATCATTTTTTCCCTTTATATCCATTATCAGCAATAAAAAATGGTAGTTATAATAATATCAGTCTTATCATGGGTAACAATGATTATGAACAACCAATTTGTTATGAACATCCTGATTTAAATGTGAGTGGTGCTATTGAAATAGTTAAACAGAATGTTCCATCCGAATGGATATCATTTGTACTCGAATATTACAATTTGAATCGATGTTCATCAGATCGAAGTGCGAATTCTAGTCGTTGTTGTGAAATAATTCGATATATTGCAATGGATAAAATCTTTGATTGTGATATTCGTCGATTATTCAATGCATTCTATACTCGATATGGTTCACAATATGAAAACAATCGATTATTTTCTTATCATATGAATTGTTATCCAACATGTCCAACAGTTTCGTATGAAGGTATTTGTCGACATTCATCTGAACTTCCTTTTGTCTTCGGAACAGTAAGTGATGCTGATTCTGAACATTTATTTAATTGCACATGGGATAGTCAATCAAGACAATTTTCCAATGGTGTTATAGCTCAATGGACAAGTATTGCTTCAACGGGTCGTCCACTATCATCATGGCCAAGTTATGATCCAACAATGCCTAAATTCTTTCATTTAACACCTGATCAAGGTTTTGTCGCTGAATCATGGAATCGAAATTGTTCGTTTTTTGATATTTTCGAGGAACAAGGAGCAAGAGAAGCGTTTGCGAATCAAGATTCATTTAGCAAACGACTTCGTCATATTTTCGAGTAAACAAAATATAAATATCGCTCAAGGTATTAATGTGCCTAAAGCACGCGTACTCAATCATATATCGTTTCTTTTTTTTATCCTTTTGATGATGACTGATAGTGAAAAGTTAATGATCGTCAACATGATTATGCTTCACTGAATTCGTAATAAAAAACACGATACTCATACTTACATCGAATATTTCATAAATAGCAATGGACTTTGTACCAAACATTTGTTTTGTTGGATTGATAGGATTTTTCTTAATCTGTTATTTTGATTCGTAAGTTGATGTTTGTCTACTTGTTTTTACTTGGTTCTCTGCGTATTTTTCAGAATTAGTTGTGGTGTTCTACTGGTTTAAATTCGTTCCTTGAAATTCCGTGGGGTATACATGGCCTCGATTATAATTTAAATGGTCCTGGTGGACAACTATCAACATATTCAATTCTTTTTTTTAAATCTAATAACTAACTAAAAGTGATTAATATATTTTGAAAAAGAAAAAAAAAAGAAAAAAAAGACAAAGTGAAAAAGTGGAGTTAATTTGAATGAGGATGAACTTGAGCTTGAGGTTGAGCATTTGTGACGAGCATATTTTCATAAGCAAATGCCCAAATTGGTTTCATATTTTGATAGAATTCGTCGAAAGAATATTGTTTATCATCATCATTTCGAAGATAATCATCAACTTCATCGTCGGGTAAACCCCATTGAATTAATAATTTTTGTATTTCAGTTGAATCAATGAAATCATCGGAATTTGTATTCAAACACTTGAATATAAATTGTGCTTTTTCTTTATTTTCTTTTAATTGTCGTTCTTGAACAAAGCTAGTTCCTGCATCACTTAAACGCCAAATATGTTTATAAAAATCTTCGAAAGTAACATTTGGTGTTTTTGACCAACGATAAAATCGTTTCAAAAAAGCTTCAGCTGTTTTCCATTGTTCTAAGAGTTCTTTGATTTCTGATTGATCAATTGCACCATTCTTATTTTTATCCAATGCATCGAAGACTTGTTTCGCTTTTTGTTTTTCTGTTAATTGATGTTCTTCATTGAATGACATTAGACGAGCTTGATCTTTAATCCATTGTGAATGCATATTGGAATCAACTAACAATTCACGTGTATTTTCATTGACAAAACGAGCACGAGTCTTTTCATCTGGTCGAACAATAGCAAAATAAAGAAGAATACTTGTAGCAACATAACCAAAAAATAATAAATTAGCTGCAACACTTAAAACAGCTGGAAATAAAATTAAACCAGAAACTAAAATTGAATTTGTATAAATTGTATCTTTGAAAATTCCAACAAAACCAAAAAAGAAATAGAAAACTCGACACCAAACATAAATATTATGAATAAGAAACATATTCAATAGCCAATACGTCGATGTTGGATTCAAATAAAAATTAATCGCTGAAAATAGATGAAGAGATATGGCAAATAGATAACCCGACACCATTAATGCTTTTGCACCAAATACAATTGATGTTTGATAATAAGCCGATGGAACATGAGCTAAAATAGCTGTCAAAGCAGCAAATCGTGCGATATAAATGTTTCCTGTGGTGAATGCTAACCAACAACTGAGAAATTCAAGAACACCAGAAGCGATGTGTGTATAAATTGCAAATTTACGTCGTTTAAGCATCACAAATTTTGGATGTGGCGCATGAGTAAAATGAAAATAAAGTACGAATATATTGAAGAAACTTGAGACCGTACAGAGAATACATTTTTCCAAATATAAATAATCTTCAGGATGTTGACTTGTTATATGATGAAATGCATAGAAAGTACCAAGAGTTAGAACAAATATTGTTGAATAGTAAATAAAGAATCTTGCTGTACAAGTCGACATTGTTTAATGAAAAAAATCGACTTATTAATCCTTATTTATACCTCGAGACTGAAATGGATGATTGACCACGTAAATATTTTTTAAGATAAATGTGACGTAGGTGAAACCTTTGATGCGTGTAAACACGTTTAGATTAGGCCCATTGAGACACAGTTTTACTTCAATTGCGTCTATATGCGTTAGGATTGATTTATTAATAAAAAAATATTGATATCTCAATTCGTCTTAGCCTTGATCTGAGTTGCCATCGATTACCTCTACCAATCGTTTTTACCTTACTGTACTATCTTAAATAAATGAAAAACATGATTATTGCAGCAACCGGTTATGAAATTTCTCTTTTTTTTTCTAATGTAAATATGTTCTACAAAGACAACTAATTAATTCATATTAGTTTCAAGTTACGAATTGAATAATGTAGATGTAGAGTATATTCACAGGAAAGATTACAATTGTTAAAAGATGAAAAGCACAAAGTATGATAGACACAGCGATGAAGTATAAGTATCCCAAAATTCGATTATTAATAGAATATTCGTTCCTTATTTCTTAAAACTAAAGTTTGAATTTGAATGGTTATATAGAGTTGATCCAAGAACTAAAATGGATGTTGTCTATCGTCTTTCACGATCTGGTCTTGCAATTGCTTATGATTTCGAAATTTGTTTTGTTGACAAAGGGATATGTTCGAATATACCTGGTGCACCTTATATCAAATTCTTTTGATTATCTTTATTAATAAATAAACGTTCTTTTTCATGACCTCGTTTATATCTTATCTAAACGTAAACGAAAGCAAACATATTCAAACAACACACTTTCATTAACTATACCAACAAATGATGTCGTCAATAAATTCTTGTCTCTTCTTCGTAATATTCATCTGTACGTTCATTTGTAAAGTCAATAGTCTTCCTCGTTTTGCTAATTACTATCAAGATCATATGGTTCTTCAACGAGCTCCACAACGAGCAGTTGTTTGGGGTTATTCAGATACTTCGAATAGTCCAATCACTTTAACAATGAATGGACGAGTATATACAACAAATGCTGCTGATCAAATTTGGTCAGTAACACTCGATGCACAAAGTGAAGAAGGTCCATTTGATATTCATGTTAATCAACCATTAACGAATGGAACGGTAGTTACTATTACCTTGCATGATATTCTGTTTGGTGATGTTTGGATTTGTTCAGGACAATCGAATATGCAATTTAGTGTTTATGAAATGTTAAATGCAACAATTGAGATCGATAATGCTGGTAAATATCCGAAAGTTCGATTTATGACGACACAACATAATCAATCTGAAACACTCGAAGAAGAACTGTTAGGTATAACTTTAAATTGGACGATAGCTTCGCCCGATAGTGTTGGAAGTAATTTTACTTCAGCAGTTTGTTGGTTGTACGGTCGAATGATTCATCAAGCTTTAGGTGGTCGACCAATGGGTCTTGTACATACATCATGGGGGGCGACTGAAATTGAATTTTGGGCACCGAAACAAGCTCTTCAAGCTTGTAATGTCACGAATGATCTGGGAATTATTGTTAATAATTCTGTTTTATACAATGCAATGATTCATCCATTGACACGAATGGTGATTAAAGGTGCAATTTGGTATCAAGGTGAAGATAATATTCGTGTTCATACTGCTTTATATCCTTGTATGTTTTCAAAAATGATTGAAACATGGCGTAGTGTATGGCATGAACGAACAAAATCCCTAACGGATCCTAATTTTCCATTTGGTTTTGTTCAATTATCAACAAAAACGAAAGATCCCGATACAATTGGTGGATTTCCATGGGTTCGTTGGCATCAAACATTCGATGTTGGACATGTACCCAATGATGTTGTGCAAAATGTTTTTATGGCTTCAGCAATGGATCTTCGTGATGATGATGCACCGTAAAAAAAATCACTTGATTTATACGTATATAACACCTATAGAAAGATCTTTGATGTTTATTTAGAAATTTGATTCATCCACGAACGAAATTAGATGTTGGTTATCGTCTTTCTCGTTCTGGTCTTGCCGTTGCATATGGATTCACAAATATAACTTATCTCGGACCGATTATTTCCAATATTCATGTTGGAGTTGGTAGTAAAGCAATAAAGATCACTTATTCGAATGTGGCATCACCTCAGATTGAATTAAGAAATTCACATGGATTTGAAATTTGTTGTCATGGAAAAGAGATATGTAGTACAAATGAAACACTTTGGAATGCTGCTTTAGCAAGTCAAATTCCAGAAGAACAATTAGCAATTCTTTTAACTGTTCCATCGGAATGTATTGATAAAACGATTGATGGTCTTCGATATCTTTGGAGAGAAACTCCTTGTCTATTCAAACAAGCAGCGATTTATAATTCATTAGATTCAAATATTCCTGCTGGACCTTATATTCACTTTTTCTAACTTTTATTCAATAGTGTTCTTTTCATGACCTCTTTTTATCTTATCATTTTTTCATTGCTAATATAAATTTAAAATGTGGCTCACATACCACATCGTTATTCACTTTTCTTTGTTCTTTCGACGTATTACACCGTGAGGCGACAATCATGTTAAAATATATTTCTATTTTTCTTTTGACTTTCACTACATTTCAAGGTAGATGAATACCATCGAATTTTGAATACATATCAAATAGTTATTCTTGTTCTAGTAAATGGTAATGTTCGTTTTGCTAATTATTATCAAGATCATATGGTTTTGCAACGAGCTCCACAACGAGCAGTTGTTTGGGGTTATTCAGATACTTCGAATAGTCCAATCACTTTAACAATGAATGGACGAGTCTATACAACAAATGCTGCTGATAAAACTTGGTCAGTAACACTCGATGCACAAAGTGAAGAAGGTCCATTTGATATTCATGTTAATCAACCATTAGCAAATGGAACGGTAGTTACTATTACCTTGCATGATATTCTGTTTGGTGATGTTTGGGTTTGTTCAGGACAATCGAATATGCAATTTAGTGTTGGAGAAATCCTGAATGCATCTGTTGAAATAGCAAATGCTATTCATTATCCAAAGATTCGATTGTTAACAACACAACATAATCAATCTGGTGTACCTGAAGATGAAATTTTACAATTTGGAATGAATTGGACAATTGCATCACCAACAAGTGTTGCCAGTGGATATACATCGGCAGTTTGTTGGCTTTATGGTCGAATGATTTATGATGCACTTGGTGGACGACCAATGGGTCTTGTTCATTCGTCATGGGGTGCTACTGAAATTGAATTTTGGACACCAACAGAAGCCCTCAAACAATGTAATGTCACAAATGATCTTGAAATTATTGTTAATAATTCCGTTTTATATAATGCAATGATTCATCCGTTTACACGAATGGTCATTAAAGGTGCATTGTGGTATCAAGGTGAAGATAATACAGTTGTTCATACACCTTTATATCCATGTATGTTTTCAAAAATGATTGAAACATGGCGAAGTACATGGTTTGAACGAACCGGCGGTAACAGTGATCCAAAATTTCCATTTGGTTTTGTTCAATTATCAACAAGAACAAATAATACCAAAGTTATTGGTGGATTTCCATGGGTACGTTGGCATCAAACATTTGATGTTGGCTATGTTCCTAATACAGTTGTGCCCAATGTATTTATGGCTGTAGCTGCAGATCTTCGTGATCCTGGTGCACCGTAAGATTCATATTCATCATTTTACTCTTTCTTTTTTCTAATGATGATGATGATGATGATTTTAGAAATCTTGTACATCCACGAACGAAATTAGATGTTGGCTATCGTCTTTCTCGTTCTGGTCTTGCCGTTGCATATGGATTCAAAAATATAACTTATCTTGGACCGATTGTTGTTGATGTTCTTGTTGAAGCTGGTAATAAAGCAGTCAAAATCACCTATTCAACTTTGACATCACCAAGTATCGAAGTACGAAATCCAAATGGATTCGAACTTTGTTGTGAACCGAAATCAGTTTGTCTTACCAATGAAACACTTTGGGAAGTCGCTGAAGCTGCATCTGTTCCAGGTGAATCATTAGTCGTCGCTCTCACTGTTCCATCGTCTTGTATCGGAAAAGTAATCAATGCTGTTCGATATCTTTGGAGAGAAACACCATGTGATTTTAAACAAGCAGCTGTTTATAGTACACTCGATTCCAATCTACCTGCTCCACCTTATATCAAGTTTTTATAGACATTTTTCAGTTATCTGTTTTTGTCGTTTGATCAAATAAAATGTAGTTTCTTTCTATTTTTCATAGTCATTGAGGTAAAATCAGAATCAAAGTTAAACAAATGTCGATATAAGAAAAACAGAATCGAAATTATTGTCCAGAGAATCTCTACACATATGTATCTGCCATTTTGAAATATACAAATGGTCTCGTTAAATAAATATAACGTCAAGTACACTTTCATTTAGTTATGATTGAAATACATCAAATAATTCAATTTTACAGTACTAAACAAAATTATAAGAATAAACGTGTCTTTCATTATTTCTTTTTCTTTCACCCTCTGCATAAAATATGTTAAAATCGAATGCATTCGAAATCATAGATTTCCATCTACTCTTTCATTATATAGTGTAGTATATTCTAAAAGATTACATTGAAATCTACTTTATGTGAAAAAAATTAAAAGAAATAATTAAAGACACGTTTGTTCTTATAATTTTGCTCAGTACTGTATATTGTAACAAACATGAAGCTTCGACGAAAAAAAGAGTTTGGCTTACATAGTATGTCGAGAAATATTCAAAATGAGTTACTTTTTTTAAGACAACAATCAAGAATACAAAGAAGAATCATTTGAAAACATTTAAATTGCGTTTCCATATAATCTTAGATCGTTATTTTGTCTTGTTTTTCAGAATTTAAGAATAACTATAGTTAAAAACATTTCGAAATGTCTCAACAAACATTTGCTGGGAAAAATGAACACCATGCTCGATTTAATGACTTAGGTGATGAACCATTATGCACTCTTAGTCCTATTAGCGGTTATGAAAATCAGCCTATAGTGCCACTCAAAAAAGCTGTTCAACCAATCTGCCATGTTCTTTGTTTCCATTGACCAATATGTCTTGACTGCGAAAAAAAATTGTGCACATCCCGAAGATGACTTAACTCAAGACGAATTATTGATCTAATAAAGCAAACAAAAAAACAAATTGACTCGTAGAAAAGACAAACAATTCAAATCTTACTTCTTAAACAGTTGAGAAAGAAAGAAAGAAAGAAACGCTCGTACGATGATCGATTTAAACCAATAAAAATATTTGATGTCAAAATATCGAGATTAAAATAAAGGCGATAAAAGGTCATAGCAATAAAGAGATAAATAAGCTTATCATGCCTATTTATAAACGAAATAAAACGAAAAGAGAAACACACCTTTTCATTTCTGTTCTTAATTTTTTTTTCGTGATTGTTGCATGGATTGGTATCGTGATAATCATATGGCTTTTAATAAAGATCTGTAATTCAACAGATGTTCCAAAGATCGTTGGTCTCCCCGAAGCACCAGGTTGGCCAATATTTGGTAGTTTAATTGAATTAGGAAACAATCATTCGATTGCTCTATCGAAAATGGCTCGTCGTTTAGGACCTGTGTTTCAAATTCGTATGGGAAATAAACGTATTGTTGTTGCCAATTCATTTGATTCTATAAAAGAACTCTGGATTCGTAATCAATCTTCGTTAATAAGTCGTCCAATGTTACATACATTTCATCGAGTGGTGAGTTCAAGTCAAGGATTTACAATTGGAACATCACCGTGGGATGATTCATGTAAACGACGACGTAAAGCAGCAGCAACAGCATTGAATAAACCAGCTGTTCAATCGTATATGCCAATCATTGATTTGGAATCATCGTCAGCGATCTATGACATTTATAAAGAATGTCAAGATGGTGAAATTGATTTGAATATAATTCCACATCTTCATCGATTTGCATTGAATACATCGTTGATGTTAAATTATGGAACACGTTTCAAATCATCGTATGATCATCTGTTAAAAGAAATTGTTGAAGTCGAAGCAGCAATATCTCGATTTCGATCGACATCAAATAATTGGCAAGATTATATTCCAATTCTTCGATTATTTCCTGGTCGATCCAATGACGCGAATAGCTATCGAATTCGACGTGATCATTATTTAAATATTCTTCTCGATGGTTTAAAACAAGACATCGACAATGGAACAGATAAACCTTGTATTACAGGAAATATTCTCAAAGATCCAACAGCAAAATTAAACGAAGCAGAAATCAAAAGTATTTGTTTAACAATGGTCAGTGCTGGTCTCGATACAGTGCCTGCTAATATTATCATGGGCATTGGTTATCTTTCATCTCAACATGGTCAATTGATTCAACAACGTGCTTTTCAAGAAATTCAACAAGTTTATCCAAATGATGATGCGTGGTATCAATGTTTAGTCGAAGAACGTATTCCCTATGTAACTGCACTTTACAAAGAAATTCTTCGTTATTTTACAGTAATTTCGATTTGTCTTCCTCGTCGAAGTATCGACGATATCGATTATCAAGGCATTCGAATACCTGCAGGAACATTATTCTATATGAATGCATTTGCTGGTGATTATGATGAACAATATTTCAAAGATCCGTATAGTTTCAATCCTGAACGATATTTAGGTGATGTTGAAGGTACTCCGCATTTTTCGTATGGCGCTGGCAGTCGAATGTGTGCTGGAGCGCATCTTGCCAATCGAGAATTATTTACATTTTTTGTTCGTTTGATTTCATCCTTTCAAATACTTCAACCGAAAAATGATGACGAAGCGGCAGTACTTGATGCGATGGACGCCAATTGTTGTCACACTGCTCTCGTGGCTGTGCCCAGACCATTCAAATGTCGATTTAGACCAAGAAATAAAACTTTACTCGAGTCCTATTTCGAATGAAAATTGTTCGTTCTTTGAAAATAAATCGTTTTGTCAAGTATTCATCAAGAAACGTTGAGGGTGTTGTTGTCGTAGAAACAGCTTTGTTGATGTCGATGTGCGAAAGAGAACGAAAAAGAAAAGGAAAAAGAAAACGAAAACTATTATTGTTGAACAAATTAATCGTTCGAATCGAAGACCTATACAAACACAAATAGACTCATTTCTTTCATTCATTCATTTTTCAATTTCTTTTTCAAGTAAGTCTTGTCTTCAAGCATCAAAGAAACTCGATTTCCTCTAATCAATCAAAGAAAAACATCGTGTTTTTACTCCCTTTTGTTTCAAAAATGTAATAAAATACACCTTCGTTTTTGATCAATGCCAAAAAAGAGAAAAAGAATGAGAGAATTTTTTAATTAAATCGAAACCTTATTTGATCCTTTTTTCCTTAACAATGATTGCACATTCATATTAATACGAAGACGAGAACAGGAAAAAAAGAGTCATGCGAAGTTCAACTTCAGGTGACGTAGATCTTTTGTTTGTTGCTCTACATCAAGCGAATTTACAATGTTCAGACAGACATCAAATCAGGTTTGTTCAATTTCTATTCGATTTCATTTTCTTCAATTGAAATAATCCAAACAAATCTTTTGTCTCTACATTGTGATTTTATTTGTTATTTAAAATGAAGATATCCAATGAATCGTGGTGTTTATTTCTACGATCAATACAGTCGAATATCTCATTTGGGTGGAATTCATCGATATAAACGTTATCCTGAGGAATTAAATGAAGCATTACATCATGTGAGAATTGCTCTTGCAACGGATGATAATGAACCAGCGAAGACAATCACTCCAGCAACAACAATTCATCCAACACCTTCACCAGTTAAACAACAATTTACGAAACACAACAATGAAAATCTTTTGAGAAATATTCAAAGAAAATTAAATGCACCGATTGTACCTGATGTTCTTTTCAAAGAATTAGATAATCTTCTAGTGAAATTCGAAGATAAATCGAAAACAGCAGTTTCTTCATCAACACCAAAGATTCCTTCATCTCTTCCGCCAACATCAGGTCTCCTATCGGCATCTGACGAACAACAACAACCGACAACAACAAATGAACAAGAAATCGATCCAATGCCAATTCAAGAAGCTGAAGATGAAGATGAACTAGTGGTAGCACAATTAAATGCACCTAAAGTTTCTCTACCTGGATCATTAGTCATTGCTTTACATTCAACTTGGCCAGATTTAATTGCCAATACTGAATATAAATATAAAGTATAGACTCGAACTAATCAATTCAATTGAAATCAAATGTTTTTCGTTTGTATATTTAAGATTTGGCGAACAAAAGCGAGTGAAGAATCGTGGAATCGTCATGTTGAACGTAAACGAATCGAACAAATAAATGCTGAAAAACAACGTCAAATGGCAAATAGTAAACGAGCAAGTCGTCGTCGTCGAACGAATTCTCGTGGAAGTATTTCATCGATTAGCAATGCCTATTCTCGGCAACAACCTCTAACAGCAAATCCACAAACACGTTCGAATCGTTCATTGTCAAGAGTTTCATTTCATAGTGCCAATAATATCGATCAACTCAAATCATTAAAACCAATTCATCAAGGAAGTTTAGAAAGTTTAGCGGACTCGGTTCGCAGTGGAATTCATGTCGAATTCAAATTATCAACACAAATCGATGAAAATAAACAACAACAGCAACTACAAATTCAAGCTTTGAATGAACAACGAGGTTAGACGACAAAAACAAAAAAAGAAAGAAACACATTCAAATTGATCTTTTTGTTTT
>Ga0209922_102683_pt1 | contig 15065 bp, 13 predicted proteins | sample ThiBiot_500_biof_FD_183946 | JGI IMG/M metagenome (GOLD analysis project Ga0209922, IMG submission 183946) | Wastewater bioreactor microbial communities from Cape Town, South Africa - Thiocy_expt_500_biof (SPAdes) | ecosystem: Engineered > Bioreactor > Thiocyanate-remediating > Anaerobic-Aerobic ...
CAACGGCAGCACCGTCAACTACGCCAACGTCCTGGGCGTGCTCTGAGCGGCACGCGCAACACCCACCGACAAGGAGAAAACCATGGGTTTCCAGCAAGGTCTTTCGGGCCTGAACGCATCCAGCAAGAACCTGGACGTGATCGGCCACAACATCGCCAACTCGGGCACCGTCGGCTTCAAGGCGTCGCGCACCGAGTTCGCCTCGATGGTGGCGAACGCCATCGGCACGGCAAGCACCGGCAATGCCGGTATCGGCGTGCAGGTCGGGGCCGTGGCGCAGCAGTTCACGCAGGGCAACATCACCGTCACGGGCAACAACCTCGACGTGGCCATCAACGGCAACGGCTTCTTCAAGATCCAGCAGCCCGACGGCAGCTTCGCCTACACGCGCGCGGGCAACTTCAAGCTCGACGACAAGGGCAACGTGGTCACGAACAATGGCGGCAAGGTCATGGGCTACCCGATGGACCCCATCACCCAGACCCGCACCGCGAGCACCCCGCAGCCCCTCGTGTTCCCCACGGGCGCCCCCATTCCGGCCAAGCAGACCACGAGCATCAAGGCCACGTTCAACCTGGACGCGCGCGCGCCCGATGCCGCGGGCGACCCATCGGCCACGCCGCCCATCGCGGCCACGCCGCGCTCCACCTACGGCACGTCGCTCAATGTGTACGACAGCCAGGGCGTGGCCACCCCGGTGAGCCTGTACTTCCAGAAAACGGGCACGGCCAATACCTGGGACGTCTACGACAGGCTCGACGACCCCAACGCCACGCCGCCCGTCGTGGCCACGCCCATCGGGCAGATCACCTTCGACGACAACGGCCAGATCACCGGCCCGGCCGCCACGCCGCCGGCCACGGGCTTCCAGCTGCCGATCACCATCGCGCCGCCCACGCCGAACCCGAACAACCTGCCGGCCTACACCGTGCAGGTCAACCTCGACGGCGTGACGCAGTTCGGCGCCAAGTTCGCGGTGTCCGACCTCACGCAGGACGGCTACACGGCCGGCCAGCTCACGGGCATCAACATCGGCGCCGACGGCACGATCATGACGAGCTACTCCAACGGCGTGACGCGCGCCGAGGGGCAGATCGCGCTCGCGAGCTTCCGCAACGCGCAGGGCCTGGCCGACGTAGGCAACAACCTCTGGGTCGAGACCTTCGAATCGGGCCAGCCCGTCATGGGCGTGGCCACCGAGGGCGCGTTCGGCGCGCTGCGCTCGGGCGCGCTGGAGGACTCCAACGTGGACCTGACGGCCGAGCTCGTGAACATGATGACCGCCCAGCGCGCCTACCAGGCCAACGCGCAGACGATCAAGACGCAGGACCAGGTCATGTCCACCCTGGTGAACCTGCGCTGACGCAGCCTGAGCCGGAGACCACGCCATGGACCGCATCATCTACACCTCCATGACCGGCGCCAGCGCCGCCGCGCACCGGCAGGCGGTGCTGGCCAACAACCTGGCCAACGTCTCCACCAACGGGTTCCGCGCCGAGATGTCCAGCTTCCGCTCGGTGCCGCTGCAGGGCAGCGGATCGACCACGCGCGTGTTCGCGCTGGAGGCGACGTCGGGCCACGTGGAAACCCCCGGCCCGGTGCAGCGCACGGGCCGCAACCTGGACGCCATGGCCGCGGGCAACGCCTGGTTCGCCGTGCAGGGCCTGGACGGCACCGAGGCCTATACGCGCGCCGGCAGCTTCGAGGTCACGGAAGCGGGCCAGCTGGTCACGCCCACCGGCCTGCCCGTGCTCTCGGACGGCGGCGCGCCCATCACGGCGCCGCAGGGCGCCGAGCTGACCCTGGGCGCGGACGGCACCGTCACCGCGCGCGTGCCCGGGCAGCAGCCCCAGGCCATCGGGCGCCTGAAGCTCGCCACGCCCGCGCAGGACGACCCGCTCAAGCGCGGCGACGACGGGCTGTTCCGCACCGCCTCGGGCGAGCCCATGGCCAGCGACCCCGCGGCGCGGCTGCTGGCCGGCGCGCTGGAGGGCTCGAACGTGAACCCCGTGGAGAGCATGGTCGGCATGATCGCCGCCGCGCGCCAGTTCGAGCAGCAGATGCGCCTGCTGCAGACCGCCGAGAACGACGACAAGACGGCCAGCCAGCTGCTCAGCCTGAACGGCTGACGAGCCATCCAGAAAGGACTCACCCATGATCAATTCCCTGTGGATCGCCAAGACCGGCATGAGCGCCCAGCAGACCCAGCTGGACGTGATCTCGCACAACCTGGCCAACGTCTCCACCACCGGCTTCAAGCGCAACAGCGCGGTGTTCGAGGACCTGATCTACCAGAACCTGCGCCAGGTGGGCGCGCAGACCACCGAGGAGAACCAGCTGCCAACGGGCCTGCACCTGGGCCTGGGCGTGCGCACCGTGGCCACCAGCCGCAACTTCACGCAGGGCAGCCTGCAGCAGTCGAGCAACAGCCTGGACGTGGCCATCAACGGCAACGGCTTCTTCGAGGTCCAGCTGCCCGACGGCACCATAGGCTACACGCGCGACGGCTCGTTCCAGCTCGACGCGCAGGGGCGCATGGTCACCTCCGGCGGCCTGCCCGTGGCCAACGGCATCACCGTGCCGCAGGGCGCCACCAGCATCAGCATCAGCGAGACCGGCGTGGTCAGCGCCACCATCGCCGGCAACCCCCAGCCCCAGCAGCTGGGGCAGCTGGCCATGTCCAGCTTCATCAACGCCGCGGGGCTGCAGCCCGTGGGGCAGAACATGTACAAGGAGTCGGCCGCCTCGGGCCCGCCGCAGCAGGGCCAGCCGGGCACGAACGGCCTGGGCGTCATCAAGCAGGGCTTCCTGGAGACCTCCAACGTCAACGTGGTGGAGGAGCTCGTCACCATGATCCAGACCCAGCGCGCCTACGAGATGAACTCCAAGGCCATACAGACCAGCGACCAGATGCTGGCCAAGCTGTCGCAGCTGTGATGGGAGGCCGTGCCATGACCGCCCCCCTGCGCCTGGTCGCGCCCGCCGCCCTGGCCCTGCTGGCCACCGGCTGCGCCACCCTGAACCCGCCGCCGCCCGTGGACCTGCTGCCCACCACGCCGCCGCCCGTGGCCGCCACGCCGCGCCCCACGGGGCCGGCCACGGGCAGCCTGTTCCATGCCGCGAGCTACCGCCCCGCGTTCGAGGACCGGCGCGCGCGCATGGTGGGCGACATCGTCACCATCCAGATCGTGGAGCAGGTGACGGCCAAGCAGAACTCCACCTCCAGCATCGACCGCAGCGCCAACACCTCGGCCGGCATCTCGGCCTTCCCGTTCATCGGGGCAAGCAAGCTGGGCAAGCTGGACCTGGGCGCCAAGAGCGCCAACACGTTCTCGGGCAAGGGCGGCACGGAGAGCAGCAACACCTTCACCGGCACCATCACCGCCACCGTCATCGAGGTGCTGCCCAACGGCCACCTGGTGGTGGCGGGCGAGAAGCAGATCGGCGTGAACGAGAACGTGGACGTGCTGCGCTTCTCGGGCACGGTGGACCCGCGCTCCCTGCAGCCGGGCAGCGTGGTCACGTCCACCCAGGTGGCCAACGCGCGCCTGCAGTCGCGCGGGCGCGGCGCGCAGAGCGAGGCCCAGGCCATGGGCTGGCTGTCGCGGGCGTTCAATTCGGTCGCGCCGTTCTAGCCCTCACCCCCGCCCTCTCCCGGAGGGAGAGGGAGTGAACGCCGGCGCCACCGATCGCCCTCGCCCCTGCGCACGCGTGCTCATTCAATATTGATAGCTTCCAGCGCTTGATGGACAAGCGCTGGAGGCACTTTTTCCTTCAAAATCCATGTCCCGCAATTGAGGGGATTTGGGCCGTCTTTTCGGCGATTCGGGACGCGCACGGCGACCCACAATCATCGCCATGATCACCGTCCCCCTGCTCCCCTCTTCGGCCGGCGCCCGCGCGCTGCGGCGGCTGGCCGCGTTCGGGGTGCTGGCGCTCGCCGCGGCGCTGCCGGCGCATGCGCTGCGCATCAAGGAAGTGGCCGCCGTGCAGGGCGTGCGCAGCAACCAGCTCACGGGCTACGGCCTGGTGGTGGGGCTCGACGGCACGGGCGACCAGACCACGCAGATGCCGATCACCACGCAGGCCATGCAGAACTACCTGCAGCAGGCGGGCATCAGCCTGCCCGCGGGCACCACGGCGCCGCAGCTCAAGAACGTGGCCACGGTGATCGTGACCGCCGAGCTGCCCCCGTTCGCCCAGCCGGGCCAGGCGATCGACGTGAGCGTGGCCTCCATGGGCAACGCCAAGTCGCTCAAGGGCGGCACGCTGATCGCCACGCCGCTGCGCGGCGCCGACGGCGAGATCTACGCGCTGGCCCAGGGCAACATGGTGGTCGGCGGCGCGGGCGCATCGGCCGGCGGCAGCAAGGTGCAGATCAACCACCTGAGCGCGGGCCGCATCCCGGGCGGCGCGCAGGTCGAGCGCTCGGTGCCCACGCCGCTGCACGACGGCGAGACCATCACCCTGGGGCTGAACGCCTCGGACTTCCAGACCGCGCGCAAGGTGGCCAGCACCATCAACACCCGGATCGGCAGCGGCCTGGCCACGGCGCTGGACGGGCGCACGGTGCAGGTGCGCGCGCCCATGGACCCCGGCGCGCGCGTGAACTTCATCGCCGAGCTGGAGGAACTGCCGCTGCCCGACTCCACCCCCGCCGCCAAGGTGGTGATCAACGCGCTCAACCAGGCCGTGACGCTGGGGCCCTGCGCCATCGCCCACGGCAACCTGTCGATCACCATCAGCAGCACGCCCGTCATCAGCCAGCCCGCGCCGCTGTCGCAGGGCCAGACCGTGGTGGCGCAGAAGAGCGACATCCAGCTCAAGCAGGACGGCGGCAAGGTGATCCAGGTGCCCGCGTCGCCGCAGCTGGCCGACGTGGTGCGCGCGCTCAACACCCTGGGCGCCACGCCGCAGGACCTGCTGGCGATACTGCAGGCCATCAAGGCATCGGGCGCGCTCAACGCGGAGCTGGAGGTGATCTGATGGCCTTCTCCAGCCTCTCCGGCGCGGGCACCGCGGCCGCCCGCCAGGCATTGGCCGTGGACGGCCGCTCGCTCAACGCGCTGAAACTGCAGGCCGGCCAGGGCGATGCGCAGGCCACCAGGGACGCCACGCGGGAGGCCGCCAGGCAGCTCGAATCGCTGTTCATGCGCGAGCTCATCAAGAGCATGCGCGAGGCTACGACGAAGTCCGGCCTGCTCGACGGCGCCGAGGGCAACCTGGCCAACGACCTGTTCGACCAGCAGCTGTCGGTGCAGATGTCGGGCCGGCCCGGCGGGCTGGCCGATGCCATACAGCGCCAGCTCTCGCGCCAGCTCGGCGGCGACGGCCAGACCACCATCGACGCCGGCTCCACGCTGAGCCTGGACGCCACGCTGCGCAAGGCCGCGCCCGCCGACAACCCGCGCGCGAGCGCCCCCAAGGGGCGCGAGAACTTCGTGCAGCACCACCGCGCCGCGGCCGAGCGCGTGGCGCAGGACAGCGGCATCCCGGCCAGCTTCATGCTGGGCCAGGCCGGGCACGAGACCGGCTGGGGCAGGAGCGAGATCCGCAACAAGGACGGCAGCAACGCCTTCAACCTGTTCGGCATCAAGGCCGGCAAGGGCTGGACCGGCAAGGTGGCCGAGGTGACCACCACCGAATACGTGAACGGCCAGCCGCGCAAGGTCACGGCGCGCTTTCGCGCCTACGGCTCCTACGAGGAGTCGTTCCGCGACTACGCCCGCCTGATCAACGACAACCCGCGCTACGAGAAGGCGCGCGCCAAGACCCATTCCGCCGCCGCCTACGCTGCCGAGCTGCAGAAGGCCGGCTACGCCACCGACCCGCAGTACGCCACCAAGCTCGCGCGCGCCATCCAGAGCACGCAGTCCGTGGCGCGCAACCCTGTCGTGGCCCAGGCGAGCGGCACCCAAGCCTGAAGCACTGAACCATGAGCCTGCTCAACGTCGGCGCCCGCGCCCTCCTCGCCAACCAGGTGGCCCTGCAGACCACGGGGCACAACATCGCCAACGTCAGCACGGCCGGCTATTCGCGCCAGAGCGTGGCCATGCAGACGGTGCAGGGCCAGTTCACGGGATCGGGCTACATCGGCAACGGCGTGAACGTGGCCACCATCCTGCGCAACCACAACGAGCTGCTCACGCGCCAGGCGGCGGCCGCCCAGGCGGTGCAGGCCGGCGACTCGGTGCGCTCCGAGCGCCTGTCTCAGCTGCAGGACGTGTTCCAGGGCGGCACCAGCGGCCTGGGCGCGGCCATCACCGACATGCTCAACTCGCTGGCCGACGTGGTGGCCTCGCCCAACGACATCACGGCGCGCACCGTCACGCTCACGCGCATGAACGAGATGGCCGCGCGCATGCGCAGCAGCGCCGAGCAGCTGCAGGAGATCCAGTACTCGGTCACCGAGCAGCTGAAAAACGACGCCACGCGCATCAACCAGCTGGCCAGCAGCATTGCCGAGGCGAACGAGCAGATCGCGCGCGTCAGGGGCAACGGCCAGTCGCCCAACGACCTGCTGGACAAGCGCGACCAGCTGATCCGCGAGCTCAACCAGTACATACAGACCACGCAGATACCGGCCGACGACGGCTCGGTGGGCGTGTTCGTGGGCGGCAGCCAGGCGCTGGTGCTGGGCAGCACGGCCACCTCCGTCTCCGTCGACGAATCGCAGCTGTTCCCGGGCAGCGGCCAGATGCGCCTGCTCTTCAACCGCCCGGGCGCGACGCCCGTGGAGCTGGAGGAAGGCATGCTCGGCGGCGGCGAGGTGGCGGGCCTGCTGCGCTTCGTCAACAACGACCTGGCCGAGGGCCGCAACCTGCTGGGGCGCATGGCGCTGGCCATCGGCACCACGATGAACTACCAGCAGACGCAGGGCCTGACGCTGGACGGCCAGCCCGGCAAGCCGCTGTTCTCCACGCCCGCCTCCATCCAGGGCTACACGCAGGGCGCGGCCCAGGGCAGCATCGACCTGAGCGACAGCAGCAAGTTCTCGCCCACGAAGTTCGCCGCGTCGGACTACGAGGTGCGCTTCACCACGCCGCCGGCCGGCCAGGTGGTGCGGCTGTCGGACGGCAAGACCACGGCCTTCACCGACCTGAACGACCTGCGCGGCCAGCAGATCGACGGCCTGACCTTCGACTTCACCACCGCGGGCGCCGCGGGCGAGCGCGTGCTGTTCAAGCCCTTCGCCAGCGCCGCGGCCAACATCCAGTCCCTGGTGTACTCGCCGCGCGACCTGGCCGCCGCCAACCCCGTCAACGCGGCCATGGGCACGTCCAACACGGGCACGCTGCAGCTCGCCGAACTCAAGGCGGTGGGCCCCGCGCTCACGCTGCCGCCCGACGGCGACACGGCGAACACCCCGCCGGCCTTCCCCGGCGGCATCCAGCTGCAGTTCCATGCCGGCCCGCCGGCGACCTTCGACGTGGTCAACCAGGGCGCCGCCCCGCCCACCACCGTCGCCACGGGCCAGAGCTACACGCCGGGCCAGCCGATCCAGATCGACGGCTGGTCCATCACCCTGCAGGGCACGCCCCAGGACGGCGACACGGTCACCGTGGGCAACGCGCTCGACCCGCAATACGGCGACGGCTACACGCGCAACGCCGGCAACGCCAGCGCCCTCATGCAGCTGCGCGACGTGAAGATGTTCGACGAGTCCACCCTGTCCGACGGCTACGCCGGCCTCATGGCCCAGGTGGGCACGCGCACGCAGAGCGCGCAATACGCGGCCAAGCTGTCGGACTCCATCGCCTCCAACCTGGAGGCCAGCCGCACGGCCGTCTCGGGCGTGAACCTGGACGAGGAGGCCGCCCGCCTCATCCAGTACCAGCAGGCCTACCAGGCCTCGGCCAAGATGCTGCAGATCGCGCAGAACATTTTCGACAACCTCATCCAATCCATGGGCAGATGACATGACGAACTTCTACCGCGTCAGCACCGCCAACATGTACGACGCCACGCTGCGCAACCTGAACGCGCGGCAGAAGAGCCTGGTGGACCTGCAGGAGAACCTGACCTCGGGCAAGCGCGTGGTGCGCGCCAGCGACGACCCCGTGGCCGCCGCGCAGGCCGAGCGCGCGCTCACGCGCATCAGCCGCATCCAGACCGAGCAGCGCGCGCTGGAGGTGCAGCGCAACGCCATCGCGCAGGCCGAGTCCACGCTGGGCGACGCCATCGGCCTGGTGCAGGAGATACGCCAGCTCGTCGTGGCCGCCGGCGGCGGGGCGCTCAAGCCCGAGGACCGCAAGACCTACGCCGACCAGATCCAGAGCCTGCGCGAACAGCTCACCGACGTGATCAACCGCAAGGACACCAACGGCATACCGCTGCTGGGCGCGCTGGGCAGCGCGCTGCAGCCCTTCGCGGGGCCGCTGAGCGGCAGCCCCGACTACCTGTTCGCCGGCCTGCCGGGCCAGGCCGGCAGCAGCGGCACGGCCATCGCCACCACGCTGGACGGGCATTCCGCCCTCATGTTCGACCCGCGGCGCGACGGCGTGTACCAGGCCGGCGTGAGCACCATCCCGGCCGACCGCAGCCTGACGACCTCGGCCATCACCGCGGTGGACCGCAACCAGATCACGGGCGACGGCTACCGCGTCGACTTCACGGCCGTGGGCCCGGGCGCCACGCCGGGCACCACGACGGCCACCTACACCATCACCAACACCGCCACGGGCGTCACGTCCGCCCCCGTCACGGTGCCCGACTTCGCGTCCGACAAGCCCGCCACCATCGCCGTCACCGGGGTGCCGGGCATGACGTTCAGCATCAGCGGCACGCCCGCGGCGGGCGACGCCGTGACCCTGCAGCCCAGCTCCAGCCTGATGAGCACCATCGACAGCGCCATCGAGGGCATCGGCGGCGCAGCCAACAACAATGCCGCCACGCAGGCCGTGGGCCAGGCGCTGGCCAACATCGACGCCGGCATGGAGCGCCTGAACAACATGCGCGGCTACGCGGGCGAGCTGCTCAACCGCGCCGACCGCATCACGGGCGACCAGAGCCAGCGCTCCATCCAGCTGGAGGCCGACCGCTCGCGCGCCGAGGACCTGGACATGGTCCAGGGCATCTCGGGCTTCCAGAATGCCCAGGTGGGCTACCAGGCCGCCCTCCAGTCCTACGCCATGGTGCAGAAGCTGTCGCTGTTCAACTTCATGAGCTGACGCGGGTTTTCTCGCCGCCTGCGGGGCGGCGCACGGCCCGACAATGGCGGCTGCCTTTCATTCCTGTCCATCCTTCATGGTCCAATCCGTCCTAGGCAGCCTGGTACTGGGCTACCGCCCCTTGTGGAACGCCGCGCGCAAGCTGGCCGGCGTGCAGCTGTACGTGCACGGCCAGGGCGCTGCCATGGTGGACGCGCCGCACCTGCTGCGCACCATCCAGGAACTGTGGAGCGCCGGCTCGCCGCCGCTGCTGCTGTCGCCGCGCTCGCAGCCGCTGCTCATGGACCTGCTGGCGCATGCGCCGCGCGGCGCGCCCTGGATCGAGGTGCCGGGCGACTGGATGGCCCTGCCCGCGGTGCGCGAGCGCGCCGGCCAGGCCCACGCCCGGGGCCTGCGCCTGGTGTGGAGCGGCGTCCTGGACCACCTGCCCGACACCGAGACCGCGCGGCTGTTCGACAACAGCCTGCTGCACCTGTCCGGCGGCGACGCCGTGCGCGCGCTGCAGGCGGGCGCGGCCGCGCAGCGCAGCCCGCTGATCGCCGGCCAGATGTACGACAACGTGGCCAGCCGCGCGCTGCTGGCGCACTGCCTGGACCAGGGCGGCGCCCTGGCCGTGGCCGGCTGGCCCATGGAGGACGTGCTCCACGCCCTGCGCCACCAGCCGCAGCAGCCCGCGCACGAGGTGGTGCAGAGGCTGCTCAAGGCCATAGACGAGGACCAGTCCATCGACCGCTTCGAGCAGATCCTGGGCGAGGACCCGCTGCTGGCCTACCGCTTCATGACCTACACCAACTCCGCGGCGCTGGGCCTGCGCACGGGCGTGGACTCGCTGCGCCGCGGCCTGGTGATGATGGGCTACGGCTCGCTCGGGCGCTGGCTGGCCGAGCAGCTGCCGCACGCGAGCACCGAGCCCGACCTGCGCCCCATACGCACCGCCATGGTGCTGCGCGCGCGCCTGACCGAGCAGCTGCTCGAATCCGGCGCGGGCAAGGACCTGCGCCGCGAGGTCTACCTGAGCGGCCTGTTCTCGCAGCTCGACGAGCTGCTGCGCGAACCCCTGGGCACCATACTGCGCCGCCTGCCGCTGTCCGAGCGCGTGTACAACGCCGCCGTGCTGCGCACCGGCCCCTACGCCCCCAGCCTGGAGCTGGCCTGCGCCCTCGAGGGCGACGACGCGGGCGCCATCCGCCAGCTGTGCGAGACGCACGAGCTGGAGATCGAATACGTCAACCGCAGCCTGCTGCGCGTGCTCTCCGAAGTGGCCGTGGACCGGCCCGCCGCCGCGCATTAGCCGTTTCCGCCTCCAGGGCGCACCAGGCAAGCGCCGGCAGCTATTGTTTTTGCTAGTAAAGACCTTGCCGCCCGTGCCGCGGCTGCTTGCGCGTGCCGGGGCTGCGCCGCATCATGGCCGCCGCATCGCCAGACCGGAGCCCCCCATGCACGACACCCTGCCCCCCACCGACCTGTGCCGCCTGCTGGGCTGCCGCCTGCCGCTGCTGCTGGCGGGCATGGGCGGCGTGGCGCGCTCCGAGCTGGTGGCGGCCGTCCTGGGCATGGTGCGCGAGCCGCTGGCGCTGATCGAGCGCGAGGTGGCCCAGGTGCGCGCGCGCACCGGCCTGCCCTTCGGCGTGAACCTGATCCCCGCGGCCACGCCCGCGCCGCTGCTGCGCGAGCAGGTGGGCCTGTGCATCACGCTGCGCGTGCCCGTGGTCTGCCTGTTCTGGGACGTGGACCGCGCCGTGGTCGAGCGGCTGCGCGGCGCGGGCATCACCGTGGTGCACCAGGTGGGATCGGTGCAGGACGCGCTGGATGCGCAGGCGGCCGGCGCGCAGGCCCTCATCGCCCAGGGCGTGGAGGCCGGCGGCCACGTGCGCGGGCGCCAGCCGCTGGCCGGGCTGCTGGCCGGCGTGCTGGCCGCGGCCCGCGTCCCCGTGGCCGCCGCGGGGGGCCTGGCCGACGGGCGCGACGTGGCGCGCGTGCTGGCGGCCGGGGCGCAGGCCGCCGTGCTGGGCACGGCGCTGATCGCCACGCACGAATCCTTCGCCCACGATTACCACAAGCGCCGCCTGGTGGCCGCGCGCGCCGGCGACACCGTGCTGACCGAGGACTTCCACGTCAACTGGCCGCCCCATGCCGCCGTGCGCGTGCTCAGGAACAGCGTCACCCGCGGCGAGCGCGGCGACCCGTTCGGCCCCGCGCCCGCCACCGGCCGCACGGTGATCGGCGAGGAGGAGGGCCGCCCCATCCACCTGTTCGGCACCGACTCGCCGCTGCGCTCCATGACCGGCGACTTCGAGGCCATGGCCCTCTACGCCGGCCGCGGCGTGGACCGCATCGCCGGCGTGGAGCCCGCCGCCGACTGCGTGCGCCGCATCGCGGCCGAGGCGGCGGCGCAGCTCGCGCGGTGATAGCTATACGAAAAATAGCTGCAGGCGCTTGACGGACGGGCGTTTCAGCCCGTCTTGACTACATTCTTCCAGGTGCGCCAGAACGCCGGCTCCTGCGTGTTGGCGAAATTGATGCGCATGAGCGTGCAGGGCTGGCGCGTGGCGTGGAACAGCGCGCCGGGGGCGATCAGGTAGCCCTCGTCGAGCATGCGCTGGGCCAGCATGTCGGTGTCCACGCCGGTCTCCACCCAGCCGAACATGCCCGCGGGCTCGGCCGCGAAGCTGCAGCCCGCCTCCAGCGCGAGCTGCACGCTGCGCGCGCGCGCCTGGGCCAGGCGCTGGCGGATGCGCTCGGCATGGCGACGCAGCTGGCCCTGGTCTATGCACAGCGCCAGCGCCTTCTCCAGGATGGAGGGCGTGGTCAGCGTGGACAGCAGCTTGGTGTCCAGCATGCGCTCGACCAGCTCGGGCGGCGCGGCCAGGTAGCCCACGCGCCAGTTGGGCGCAAGGATCTTGGCGAAGCCGTTCACGTAGATGGTGCGGCGCAGCCCGTCCAGCGCCGCCAGGCGCACGGCATGCTCGGGCGCGATGTGGCCGTAGGTGTCGTCCTCGACGACGTAGAAGCCGTGCCGCTCGGCCAGCTGCAGCACCTGGTGCGCGCTGGCCGGCGGCAGGCTGTAGCCCGTGGGGTTGTGCAGCACGCTCACGCTCACGAACAGCTTGGGCGCGTGCAGCTCGCAGTAGCGCGCCATCACGGCCAGGTCGGGCCCCTCGGGGCCGCGCGGCACGGGCAGCACGCGCATGCCCAGCGCGTCCAGCCGCGCGAACTCCACGCTCCAGCCCGGCTCCTCCACCATCACCGGGTCGCCCGCCTTGAGCAGCGTGCGGCTCACGATGTCCAGCGCGTGCGTGGCGCCCACGGTGGTCATGATCTGGTCGGGCTGCGCGGCGATGCTGATGCCGGCCATGCGCCGCGCCAGCGCCGCGCGCAGGCCGGCGTCGCCCATGGGCTCGCCGTAGCTCAGCGAGCCGCCCTGCAGCGCCGGGCTGGCGGTGATCTTGCGCACGGCGGCGGGCAGGAAGCGCGCCTCCTCCAGCCAGCCGACCGGCAGCACGCCCGCGCCGGGCTGGGGCTTGCTCGACGCCTGGTAGAACATGCCGCGCATCAGCGCCGTGGCGTTGATCTGCGAGCCCGACATGCGCACGCCTATGGTGCCCAGCGGCGAGGCCGTTTTTGCTCCTGAAGGAATAGCTGCCGGCGCTTGCCCCTCCTGCGCTGGAGGCGTTTTTTGCGCAATGTCGCGCACATAGAAGCCGCGCTGGCGCCGCGCCTCCACCAGCCCCTGGGCCAGCAGCTTGTCGTAGGCCGCCACCACGGTGTAGGGGCTCACGCCCTGCTGGCGCGCGCACTCGCGCACCGAGGGCAGGCGCGCCCCGGCGGGCAGAAGCCGCGTGCGGATGCGCTGGGCGAAGCGCTCGGCGAGCTGTTCGGTCAGGGTGAGCATGGCGGCTGTGTCAGTGGAAAGACCTGTACAGTTTGTACGTGTGTGGGGCGGACTGTACCGGCACTGTAATGGCATTCGCCCCTACAGTGCGGCCTTCCCTACCGTCGCCCCTCGTCTTTCATGCCCCTGGTTGAATTCACCGCCCTGCTGGTGCTGGCCACCGCCATGAGCTTCACGCCCGGCCCCAACACCACGCTGTCCACCGCCCTGGCCGCCAACCGCGGCCTGCCCGCGGCCATGCGCTTCGTCGTCGCGGTTCCCGTGGGCTGGAGCGCGCTGCTGCTGCTGTGCGCGGCCGGCCTGGGCGCCATCGTCGTGGCGGTGCCGGCGCTGCGCTGGGCCATCAAGGCCGTGGGCATCGGCTACCTGCTGTGGCTGGCGCTCAGGCTCGCGCAGTCGGGCCGCCTGTCCGAGGCCGACGCGGCGCGCCTGTCGGTGGGCTTCTGGCAGGGCGTGGCCCTGCAGTTCGTGAACATCAAGGCCTGGCTGCTGGCGCTGACCATCGTGGCCGGCTGGATCGTCGGCCACGAGGACGGCCATGCACGCCTGGCCGTGGTGCTGCCCGTGATGCTGGCCTTCGCCTTCACCAGCAACCTCGCCTACGCCGCCATGGGCGCGCTGCTGCGCCGCTGGCTGGCCCAGGGGCGGCGCCTGCTGTGGTTCAACCGCGCCATGGCCTGCGTGCTGGTGGCCACCGCCCTGTGGATGGTGGCCGCATGACGCGCGCCACCTGCGCGCGCCGCGCCGCCGCCGGGCACCGCGCGCCGCTGCCGGCCGAGGCGCGCGGCCTGCTGCTGGGGCTGCTGGGCGTGGCCATCTTCGCTCTCACGCTGCCCATGACGCGGCTGGCCGTGGGCACGCCCGAGGCGCCGCAGATGTCGGGCCTCTTCATCGCCATGGGCCGCGCCGCCGTGGCCGGCCTGCTCTCGGCCGCGCTGCTGCTCGCGCAGCGCGCGCCGCTGCCCGCGCGCGCCGACTGGTGGCCGCTGGCGGTCACGTCGCTGGGCGTGGTGTTCGGCTTTCCGCTGCTGACGTCGGTGGCCATGCGCCACGTGGGCGCCGTGCACGCGGCGGTCATCATCGGCCTGCTGCCGCTGGCCACGGCCGCCGTGGGGGCGCTGCTGCACCGCCAGCGGCCATCGGCCGCGTTCTGGGCCTGCGCGCTGCTGGGCTCGGCGCTGGTGGCCGCGTTCGCCGTGCTGCGCTCGGGCCGGCAGGGCCTGGCGCTGCACCCGGCCGACCTGCTGCTCATGGCCGCCGTGGTCTGCGCGGCCGTGGGCTACGCCTGGGGCGGGCGGCTGGCGCAGCACATGCGCGCCGACGCGGTGATCTGCTGGGCGCTGGTGCTGTCGCTGCCCGTGTCGCTGCCGCTGGCGTGGGCCTCGTGGCCGCGCGCGGCGCTGCCCGCCGCGGCCTGGGGCGGCTTTGCCTACGTGGCGGTGTTTTCCATGTGGCTGGGCTTCTTCGCCTGGTACCGCGGCCTGGCCCTGGGCGGCACGGTGCGCGTGAGCCAGGTGCAGCTGGCCCAGCCCTTCATGAGCATGCTGTTCGCCGTGCCCCTGCTCGGCGAGACCCTGGACGCCGTGAGCCTGGCCTTCGGCCTGGCGGTGCTGGCCACCGTGGCCGCCGGCAGGCGCATGCCGGTGGGGAAATGACACTGCGGTTATGCTGCGCGTGCCGCTCCACCCGCAGGGCGGCGCCACGCCGCACAACGGCATTTTTTTTGAGTGATGGATGGCGTCTACCCGCACGCCTTTGGAGATGAACGAATGACGAACTGGACCCTGGCCGCACGCGCCGCCAAGATGAACCCCTCGGTGATCCGCGAGATCCTCAAGGTCACCGAGAAGCCCGGCATCATCAGCCTGGCGGGCGGCCTGCCCTCGCCCAAGACCTTCCCCGTGCGCGAGTTCGCCGAGGCCTGCGCCGCCGTACTGGGGCAGGACGGCGCCTCGGCCCTGCAGTACGCGGCCAGCGAGGGCTACGGCCCGCTGCGCCAGGCC
>Ga0209922_102706_pt1 | contig 14947 bp, 7 predicted proteins | sample ThiBiot_500_biof_FD_183946 | JGI IMG/M metagenome (GOLD analysis project Ga0209922, IMG submission 183946) | Wastewater bioreactor microbial communities from Cape Town, South Africa - Thiocy_expt_500_biof (SPAdes) | ecosystem: Engineered > Bioreactor > Thiocyanate-remediating > Anaerobic-Aerobic ...
AAAAAAAAAAAAAAAAAAAAAAAAAACAGTAAAGAGTACAATGTATGAGAGGATCTCGATGAGATGTGCGTATATCAGAAAGTTTCGGGGAACAGAGCTAGGGATAGAAATTCTTCGATGTCGTAGTTCGGACCTGAATCGTCTATGGGAATTCCAGCACACCACCTTAAGATTCTGACAAGGATAGGTGTATATTTCACTAACCTTTTAGACCGATGCAGTCCCTGAATCGTGTATTCAACGTCAAGCCAGGATTCTCGATGAATATTGAGAGCCGCCTCTCTGATCAATAGTTCCCCATCTTCGTTCTCTGCTAGTGCCTCCAAATATTTATCCCAGTACTTTCTACACCTCCTTTCTAGGGTTATCTCATTCGATTCGAACAGAAAGTTTGCATCTGTAAGGTGCATGCACCTGTGAATTCTCTTTAAGCAAGTGAGGTAGAAGTGACTTAACTCGTTTTGCTGGCACTTAGTGAGCAGCGGGATGATTGGGAATATCCACGCAAATATCGGTAGAACATAGGAGAGAAAGAGACATTTCCTAAGGTCAAGTGATGATTGTCCCGAGAATTTAAATGAGTTTATCAATCCCATTCTTTGTCTGACTTTAGTTTTGCATTTCTCTAGTGTTAACCCAAAGCCTAACTTGGGAGTAAACCAGTAACCTAGATACTTGAAATTCTTGACCCAGGTAATTTGCTTGTCTTTTGCAGTTATCTCGAATTTAGGATTACCTATAGCTCGAGCCGTCCACATTGCCTCCGTTTTATCATAGTTAATCGGTTGCGCTGTGAGTATGGTATAGTACTCCAGCTTGTCAAAGAATATTTTCAATTTCCTCTCGAGCTCTATACACTGTAGGGAGAATTTTCTACCGAGGTCACCCGCAACAATCGCCGCCATGTCGTCAGCATAGAAATGATTTAGGGAGATTCCCAGCTCATCATCCATATCGGCATGATATGATATGAACAGCGATGGTGAGAGAACTGAGCCCTGAGGACAACCTTTCTGTATTTCGAACCATCGCGATTTGACTCCTGCGATTTCAATAAATGCTCTTCTGTTATGTAACCAGGTCTTAATCCAGTTTATGTAACTTTGCGGAATACCCAGCTTCTTGAGTTTTCCGATGCAGCCATCAAACCACAATTGGTCAAACGCGGCTTTAAAGTCTACAAATACTGTTGCAATAGGAGTACTATTCGCCATTAAGCTTCCTAGCTGATCCAGAAATAGGAGCACTCGCGATTGGAGTCGTCTATTAGCTCTAAAACCTGATTGAGCCAACGGTAGAATTCCCCTTCTTTCGAGCACGTCATTAAATCTCACTTGAAATAACTTTTCATTAACCTTGAGGAACACGTCTAGGAGGGAAATGGGTCTTGTTTTGTCAGGTGTGCATATCGCCTCTTTTTTCGCGAGTAGCAGTATCCTGGTGTCTTTCCAGACACTTGGGAATTCTGCTCGCTCGAACGATCTGTTAAAAATCTGTGCCATAAGTCCCCAATAGGAACTCGGTAGATTTGCCAGAGTGATGTTTGAGATGTTGTGTGCATCGCATGACTTTTTTTTCTTTCTCGACCTCACCACTTCTATGATTTCGTTTATTGAAGTGGGTGGGATCTCTTCCCCCCAGTTGTCGCAGTCAATTTCATTAGAGTCAGTGTACGGGTGCGGTCGAAAAAAAGTTTCTGCGCTTTTAAAGAAAGACTCATAGTATGCTGCTGCTATTTCGCACATTTCTTGTGGGTTCTTAGTGATTCCATCGTCGCCTTTTGAGAATCCGATTAGCGATGAGTTATTCGATTTCATGTGATTTTTTATCTTTGACCAGAAGGTTACTGAGCTGGGTTTATTCATGTTTCTATCTTTTAATGCCGTCTTAACTTTTGTCGAGAGGAAGTTTTTTAGTTCAAATCTGATAATATTCCTATTACTCTTTACTGTTTCTTTTAGTAGTGCATCTCCTGTTCTCATTTGTTTAAATGATAACGCACGGTTTTTCGACATGAACAATCTCAACGTCTCAGGTAAAGCCAAGCGATATTTCTTTTTCTCAAAATGGATTGTACATCTATCCGTTAGCAATCCAATAAACTTCGTGTACGTTCCATACGCGCTGTCAATGTCCAAGACGGACCATTGATTTTCCCAAAAAGGGAGCGTGAATTCGCACATTAAGTTGAAAACCTTCCAATGAATATTTTTATTCATTAGTAGTTTGCCTTTGAGTTTAGGAATCGAGGAAAGTATGGGTTTATGATCACTATTTGTGCCCTTTTCATACGTTTGAATTGGGAACGAGAACCCAGATGCAAACGCATAATCAATTTTTCTTTTTGATCTTAGTGAGGTGTGTAGTTCCGTGATACACGGGGTTAATTCATTCGAATCTGCCCAATTCAATAGTGGCGAGGCTTTGCTTTTATCTAATTCGAGATCGATGTTAAAATCTCCGAAAAAAACACATCTATTTGTAATAAGGTGAGACAGTTCATCCCAAACCCATTTTTTACTTTCTGGCGCGTAAACTCCTATTATTCTAATTGTTGTTTCATCCTGGATGTCGATGGCACAAACATTTGGTGTTGACACATCAATTCTTGTGTGACTAATACCCAATTTTATAAGAATAATTACACCACCATTTGCGTTCTCACCTTGTTGATAGTACATTCTATACTCAGAAAAGATCTCTTTACATTTTTGATCCTCGAAAAATCCCGTTTCAAGTAGTATTATTATGTCAAAAGCATATGAGTTGGCTAACAAAATCACTTCGTCGAATCTACGATCAAGACCTCTGACATTGAACGAAAGAATGTGAAATGAGTCGTTCTTGGACGTGCACGGTGGGATACAGTGAGTTGACCAAACCTTGAAGCAGTCCGATATCAGTGGTGCGCTTTCCCATTCGTTTAGAATTTCAGAGAACAGACGAGCATCGAATTTTGAGAGTGAAGAATTCGCTAGCTGAAGGAACAAATGACTCGAGTTTACAGCGCTTACATTGGGACAAGAGAAAAAGGGAGTAGCTAAAGGGGAGAGGGACATTATTGAGTTGGACTTGATCTTGCGGTGTTGAAAACTGAATTGATCTTGCCCGCTAGTTGATTAAAGTTCGAGAGCGAGGCACGAATGTTGACGTCAAGCTTCATTTTTGAGAGTATAACGGTGATTTCGTTGAGTAGCGGCATAACAAGATTGCCTAGTAAATTTTCTTGTTTACTTATGTTAGTTTCGATCATCTTAATTTGTTGAGCGTTTTTAACCGAGTCGATTTCAAGGTTTTCCATTTTTTTTCGAACGACTTCGTCATTATTGTTTTTCTCGAGGATGAACTGATCAAATTTCGATTGTTTGTCAGCTATTGTGGTGAGCGTTTGGTTCATCGATGTTAAGTTGCTTACCAGCTGATCAAGCTTCGTTAAGATATTGATATTTAGCTGAGAGTTTGAGTTGGGATGGTTACGATCGATTGATGATGAGTGATCAGCTCTGCCCGTGCTTTGGTTAACCCCGGTAGTGTTACTTGTTGTTGTTGTTGTTGAGGTTTGCCCTTCGTTACCAGTTTTTAATCTTGGTCCTTGGCTTTGTTGGTAATTGAAATTATTTGGGTTACGATTCGAATGCGCTACTGACGAATATAAAGCTTTGGTTAGATCGGATCTGAATCTCTTGACTATAGGACATTTCATATCATTTGACGAGTGATCTCCTTGGCAGTGTTTACATCGTGTGGTTTCGCAATCTTTTATGTGTTCAGTTAGATTGTCCACATGTTCTCCACATTTCCTGCACGATGCCTTTTCTTGCGAACAGTGCTTACGAAAATGCCCGATGCCCTGACATTTACTGCATATGAGGACTTTAGCTGGAGCTAAATATTCTTCAATGTCATATGCAAGAGAATTTACGAAAATTTTACGACGCTTTAGTAATTCTGTTCTTTGTGTTGGATTGGAGAATTCAATTTTGACCCATCTAATGAAGGATTGATTCTTATTTTTGAGTCTGACAACATTTTGTACGTTTGAGTATTCTGTTTTTAAATCGTTGGCGAAGTCATTTAAGTCGATTGATAAGCTCACGTTTTTAATAATTAATGATAATTGCGGTGGAATCGAGGGTTTCGGCAGACGTGTAAAAGTTAGATTTGCTAAAGATTGAGGCCAAACATCGTCATTATATAACATAGAGAAGGATTCGCTGGTTTTCACGAAGATGAGTAGATCAGCTTGATTTGCAGTACACTTGATTGATGATTTTCGATATCCACACAGTTCGAGCTCCAGATGCAGGTTATCTTTCAGATGTTCGCAAAGAGCTTTAATTATGGCTTGGACGTTAATTGCCGGTGTGTCGAATCTTAATATGAACGGTGGAAATGGAAATCTTGTGCTTGCAAAGGCTTTTGCTTCATCGGAGATCGTTGAGTTTGACTCATTTTGGTTTTTTATAACCTGGACCCCGTTGTGGTGGTTGTCAATTAAAGCACTCTGCGTTGTGGGATGATTTGCCGAAGTTGTTGTGAGATGATTTGCCGAAGTTGTTGTGGGATGATTTGCCGAAGTTGTTGTGGGATGATTTGCCGTAGTTGTTGTGGTCCAATTTTGACTCAAAGTTGTTGTTGTATCCAGAGTAAGCATCGAGATGGATGTTGCAACTTGAGGTTGCAATGTAGGTGATGTTGAGAACGTAGGTTGATATGGGTTTGTCGAATTCAGGTTGAGATTGGGGTTTCTAACATTTGAAGTAACGATCATGTTTGTGTCATTGTTTTTAGGTTCCGCTTGTTTCAGCTTCTTTTTGAGCTTTCTTTTGTTTCGACTCTCAACCTGTTTGAAATGTTCATTCGATTCAATTTCGTTTTCCTCTGATGTGTTATTTCCCGTTGACGAGTGTGCTCGTCGGTTGGGCGAGTTCGTACTTGCAGTTGTTAATTGTTTCCCAAATGGATATTTGGGTATCGTAGAATTTTCGATCTGGGCTGAGGATATGGGGACATGAATGCTCATGTTCTCTTCCTCGAGCAGATCATTGTATGCTCTCATGTAAATTTCAGAAGTAGAGCAGTTTCGGCGTGATGCCACATCCGGGTTTGTACTACCGGTTACGTTTGATTGTAACCCAGGCTCAGCCAGCAGCGGCCGTTCCATGTTATTCGGCAGTTCTTGAGGAGTTTCTTTGTTTTCAAGGAATTTTTGATCACGCGCTGAGTGCGTGCACCGTGTGGTGAGGAAAGAGAAGAAAAGTAAGACTAGTCAATATAGAACAGTCGGGTGAATTATTAACAAATTTTCTGTCCGCAGGCTATCGAAACCTTCTGCTCATCAATGACAAAACTGGTCATTAAGCATGATAAAACTCTTGACGTTCCTTTTCTTTTCTTTTCTTTTCTTACACTCTACCCTAGGGATACCTTGATTTCTTTAGCTATAAATACGTATCTTATATTTCATCTCGGATTACATCATTTAATAAAAATCCTCGTTCGTTCGTTTTTCTTTTGCCTACTTGATTTGATGTGAATGATAATTTTTCATTGAGAAATTCGAGGGATTCAATTTGATTGTATCGTAAATCGAACGTTCGTAACGACCTATGTATCCATTGATTGTCGATTGTAGTCAAATGATTATTTGATAGATTCAGATATTCAAATCGTAGGTTTGCATCAATCGAAGGTAATTGTTCGAGTTGATTGTCAGCAAGTGATAGATGAGTTAGATTTGTTAATGATACAAACAATGACAATATCGATGATTGGAATAGATTACAATCGGTTAGATCGAGTCGAGTTAAATGTCTAGGTAAGGATGAGAGTTGCATTTGTTTATTATGACGAAATGTTAGATGTGTTAGTTGTTGTTGAACACGTTGTGAACCGAAGTCGACTCGTGTTAAATTCGGATTTTGATCGAGATAAATCGATTGAAGATTGGATGGCAATGGAAATGAAAGAATAAATGTTGACAATGAATTATTTCTTAGATCAAGCAATTGTACAGATGACGGTAATGAAAATGGCAATTGACCAAGTGCAGACAATTGACATGAATGTATTCGAAATGTTTGCATTGTATGATTAGGTGATAATGATAATGGCGGTAGACTTTCGATTGTTAATGTATGTATTATACAAATGTGTTTCTCTTGTTGAATATTTGCGAATTGAACTGAGATTGTGCACTGTTCAGAGATTGAATCATTCGATGAAAATGAATTATTGGATTTTATCCGCGTACAAATCCATTCCGATGAGAAACTTGATTGAATAAACATGAAAAGAACAACAACAACAACGAGAATTTCAAATCTTGTCATTGTGATGATTTTAATCTAGAATCAAGATAAATACATATATTACTTAATTTTCTACCCAGCGGAAGTTATACTTTCACCTCAATACAACGAAATGAAATGAGAAGGGGAGAGAGAGAGAGAGAGAGGAAAGAAGAAGTTGGTAATTTCTATTAAAAAGTCTTTGTATATGTTTGAACAATGCAAGCGTTCTACATTCGCTTGCAGCGGAGTAATTACATGCACTGCATGCTTGCACGTCGTCCACATATACACAATAGCAATATAGATTAATTCAAATAGCCTTACGCAATAGCAGGAAGGATGATGGGAGTGATGATGATGATGATGATGATGACGACGACAAGAAGGATGAGAATGATGATGGTGATGAAAACATTTTATTAATATAGCCTGAATAACGCGCTGTTGTTGTTGTTTAGAGTTATGCTAGGTCGTCAATTAAAAGAGCCGGAAGAAAGCACCTTGTCGATGGTGTTTGATTGCATCATATTACAAACATATATATATATATAAAAGCTGATGATACTAATCGACGGGAAACGAGAGAGGGAGAGAGAGAAAAAAAAAGAAAGAAATGTTTCTGCTGACCTTGATCAACGTCACTCTATTCCTTTTTTTCTCTCTTATCTTTGCAATCCAATCAATGTTGACGATATGTGTCGGATGTTCAAAGAAGGATCAATCCTATCTAAAATGCATTCATACTAATGGCAGTAACAGTTAGAGAATCTAATTTGTAAAAGTATAAAAATCCTCTTTTATTCCTTGCCTATCTATTATGAATCTAATAGAGTCTATAAATGATGCTTATGATTATGTTTGCACGCATTTATGTATATGAACGGATGGTATTTCATCGAAGGACCTCATGATTAAAGAAACAAACTTGCTGTCTGTAAATGTGTATATATATATATATGTCGATGATCAACACATAGTCATCAAAACCTAATCAACATATCAAGCAGAGAACAAACATAACAAAAAGAAGAAGAAGAAGAAGAAAAACGCGATCGAGAGTAAATGAGCAAATGAAGTGAAAAGACAATGATTCCCCTAAGAATAACACTCTTCATTCTAGATAGGAAAAAGAAAATTAAAAGAAAACGTGTGTCTTAGTTTCTTTTTCCAATAATTATCGGTTCAATTTCGGACGAGAGCGTGAAGCGTGACTGCAACTATATTGATGATTAATCTCATGAGAGAACTGTACAATCGTTTGAAGTCGTATCATTATTAGATTGTGCTTTTTGACGTATACTTCTCTCTCTCTCTCTCTCTTTCTTTTTCCTTATTCGATTGACCATTAAGATCCTGATTGTTCTTTGAAACAAAAAAAGGATGATGACGACTTCCGTCTTCACCATCTGCTTGACCTCACATATTCTCTTCATTTGTGCTACAGTTTATAGAGAGTTGTTGTGTGTGTGTGTATGTATATATATGTACTATGTGTATGTCGAACTATCCCTACATTCGTGCAGACGATGCCATTAAATGACTATTCACTCACACTTTAAATGTGAAGGGCTCGTTCAAAACAATCGAACGAAATAAATTAAATCTAAACTTTTCAATTGTAAGTGGGCGAGGCGAACGGCCGCTGTCCCAAGCTTTTGTAAGGCTACATCGATGAACGACATACGCCAATCTATAAAACAAACGCGGTATGACACATATCTATTTGAAGAAAAGAAGAAGATGATGATGATGATGAGGGGACAATAGACGCACACACACACACACACTATATATACATATATCAATTCGTTCTAGACTTTTGCGTGACAACAGCTGTAGTCTGCATATGCCCGAACAAATGATGTTTTAAATTACTCAATTGAAACAATGTATTGACCCGAATGACAGAAAACATGGACAGAAAAATCCTCAAGGGTGTTTGTACGTACTGTTCTGGTCTTGGTTGACATGAACAAGAAGAAAAAGAAATTGTTAAGTCTTCTATTGAATTATTACGCTCGACTCTTTCTTTTTTTCTGTTCATCATTATCCAGTAACCTTGTAAATCAAAAATGTTTCAATAGATGAATAAAGAAAATATAACTGACAGTTTATCATACATATAAGAACGCGAAAGAAAGCGATTAAATCTTCTATTCAAGAACAACTGATTACTCTTTGATCAATTTCAATCGTTTAACTTACTACGAATACGTAGATTTATATATCAATCGATATATATACATAAGCAATGATGTGCATCTGACTACGTACCTCAAATATTCATATATTTATAGAATAATCGCACCTTCGTCTCTTACGTGGACATTGCACACGCGTTCAACAGCGCAAGATCATTTTAAATTAGATGAATACTTTATCACGTTGAAACTTACTTTGCTAAGGCATCAATATACACAAACGTATCATGTATGAATGATTTAGAAGTCCACCCGCCTTACCCACCTGTTTAAACCTTGTAACTGACAGCAGTCAGTCAAACATACGATCATTCTCCATCTGACCTCTTTTTCTTTCGACAGTAATTCGATCCACAGAGAGAAACAGAAAACTTGAGAAGAGAAAGTAACAATGTATAACTTTATGTATATCTAATGATTATTGCAATACCTTTCTCTCTCTCTCTCGTGTGTATTTCTTTCTTTTTCTTTTTGTTCCTCGTCTTATTGGACATCAATAATGATGAATTATATCAGAAACAAAAGACTTGAATTTAACAGACAATGAAACAAGACATATGTCCAAGAACTATGAACGAACAGACTTACTCGACAGTCACATCATGAAATCAATCGTGCAAAAAAGATTGCATGCACATTCACTATTAAAATGTAAATATATCGACGTCATACATTCGTTTGCTCTATAATGTATGTATATTCGTATTACTAGTGTGTCGTTGGAGAATGACTGACACACAAAGGAAGATGATTTTTCAACATAGTCTCTCTGTTCTTCTCCTCCTTCTCCTTCCGTTGTCCGTTGCTCGGTCTCTTTTCTTTTCTCTCTCGCTCTCTTTCGACGTCTTTTGCCTGCTGTTCAATCATCACAACGAGTGTGTCAATCATAGCCGTTCGAGTGCCAAATACACACATTTATTCTCTCTTCTCGAATATCTCAAGTACGCATGTGACAGTATAACAGAGTCTTAGATATTCAGATTCCAATTGCATCAACGTTCTAGCGTGCTGTTAGATCATTAAAAGTTCGTGGTCAATTGGGTCCTATCTTATCAGCTGGACATTGCATGTTGGATTAATTTTCAAATACATTCTTAATGAGAATAAGAAATAGATGTTGATGATGATGAGTTTTTTGTTCTCTTTTGTCAGAAAAATGCAAAAGACGTGCACCTGTTCAATATTCGCAAACAACGCATGACTTTCTTTGAACTTATGTACTGATTTTTTTCTCAAACGATGTTTAACTAAAAACACACAACCGAGTGTTTTCATTGAATAAAAGCATTGAACTATTTGTCTTCTTAAAAGTATATTTCAAATGAGTGCACTTGTCAAAAATGAATGTTTATTCAGCTTGGAACTTTCAAATCAAACATCTTATTATCAACTTTTCAAACAGATCTTATATGTCAAATAAATTTCCGTTTGTCTTTTATCGCTTATATAACATCACGCACGGAAATATCCTTTACATGTGCGATTACATTTGTGTAATTAATTCGATTAAATATTCTGATCTGATTTGATTTCTCATGTTCTTCAAGACCTTGTCATCGTCCTATGAACCTAATCGAATTCTTTCTCTCTCTCTCTCGCTCTTTTGTGTTCAAGGTAATTCCAAATCGCAAACGATCATTTTTAATGTTTTTATCATTACATTGATTTTGCCGATATTCTCAAGAACACGATGTCGTTTTAATTGCTCGACATCTACGTCAATAATGATCGCTAGAATTATTTATAATATCGTTTGTTTGTAATCATCTAACATTTGAATATCAATAATAGCGGGTGGTAACTTCTGATCGTGTTCTGTTCCTATAGACATATACATGTACAATTTTCTTTTTTTTCTATTCATTCGATATCAGTCAACCATTGAATGCCTTAAGTCGTGTAACTGCTCATATGAATAAACGAGACGAAATGTCACTGAAAGACAATGATGACGATTAAACGAGTAGACTTTCTCTTATCAATGCCGACATTTGAGCTTGTCTCATGAACAATTTCACGTCTATAACTTACAGTTGTTTTTACATTAGTCAATATATGTATATATATGTTTGAACGAACAAACATATGTGTTCACATGGATGAAAAAAAATATGCAGCACATATGCGTTTAGTCTACAATATTTACTCAACTAATTTGTTCACTGATATTTTCATTTCGTTCGATTGAATATTCCTTACCGATTTTTAGTTTTTATTGATATACCGAAAGAGAAAGATAAATGAGATGATGTACATGGTTCATTGGTTGATATAAATGTTTATATGCTGACATCGAACGAGAAGAAAAAAAAGAAGAATAATCACAATTCAAGGCTAGATCATTAACGGGATAGAGGCGAAGAAAAGCAATATTCTATTAGAGATGAATGATGAACAAAACTCGTGGATAAACGATATGAACAGTCGTTGATGTCGATCGAAATATTCTACGCCTGCTTGACTTTTGATAAGTGAAAAGATGAAATCAAATGTTGAACAGAGGGGAAACTAATGAGAATTGATTTGAATTTTGTTTGCTCTCACAAGAATAAGAAACAACAATAACACGTTCGTTCTTTTTTTTTGTCCATTTAATCATATTTTTAATGTATACTTTCAAGTATCTTGTTGATCGAAACGAACTTTTTCGCCTCTTGCTTTGTCAATCGCTCAACTGTCTTTTAATGGATGAATAAAAACGCTTGATTGAATGAATGAATGAGATGCAAAAAAGTGATTAGGATTAGACAACAAATATGGTTATGCAATTTGATGTACGAATGTCTTCTTTTTTTTGTTGTTGAAAATCTATCGACGTCATTTTTAATAGCAAGATTATCGTAATTATTCATTATTAAAATCATGGATTGAACTCAATGGATGTTAATTGTCACGAAAACCAGCATTCAAACGGAAGTATCTTGTTCATTCAGATTTTCATCAAATGAGGAAAAAAAATGATTCAATGAAATTTTGGTTTGATTTAAGAATTTTATTGAATTAAAAAAAGAAAATTGAAGTGACAGGTGGGAACATCAACACAATTATTTATAATATATATGTATAGAATAAAGGATAGACACAATTGATTTGACATTGATTAGGTGATACACATACAAGACAAAATCTTTTCGTTTGTTTTTTTTTGTTTTCGAAGGAATGTGCGTGTCATTTGAAATAAAACGATTACGAAGAAAAGAAATCGAAAAATGATTCTCTAAAGACAAACGAGATTCTCATCCGAACACACACAGAGACACACATATAAGCGTATATAGATAATATTGTTTTCCTTAATAGAAGAATACATTGAATGACAAGAAGACAAAAAGAAAAGAAAGAAAAAAAAATGATTTTTTGTTGTGTTTTTGTTTGTTTTTGAAACATTGAGAAAATGAGGAACGAAGAAAAAGAAAAGAGTTTGGTTTTGTTAGTAATGTTGATTTTTGGAAGGAGAGAATCACTTTTGCTCATCGTCAACATCTTGAACTTCATTATGAGCATTATCATTATCACCGGGCATGTCGGTTGTCCATAATGTTAAATTGTCTCGTAGAAGTTGCATAATTAATGTCGAATCTTTGTATGTATCTTCATTGAGTGTGTCTAATTCGGCAATAGCATCGTCAAAAGCCTTCGAACAAAAAAAACGACAATGGAATTTAGTTCATTCGTGACTTTTAGAGTTTACTTGTTTAGCTAAACGACAGGCTCGTTCAGGTGTATTGAGAATTTCATAATAGAAAACCGAGAAATTCAAAGCTAAACCAAGTCGAATCGGATGTGTTGGTGGCAATTCATTTTGAGCGATGTCATTCGCTTTCGTATAGGCAACAAGTGAATTTTCAGCTGCTTCCTTTCGATCATCTTGCGTAGCGAATTCAGCTTTGTAACGATGATAATCACCTTTCATTTTCAAATAGAAAACTTTACTTTCGCCTGTTGTTGCATTGGGTAAAAGATTTTTATCGAGTAAATCGAGAATATCTTGACAAATATCACGTAATTCTTTTTCGACTTGTGAACGATACTTTTTAATCAATGCTGTTTTACTACTTTCGGCTTTGTTTTCTTCTTTACTTTCGATATTCGTTATGATTCGCCATGACGCACGACGAGCGCCAATTAAATTTTTATACGCAACTGACAGTAAATTACGTTCTTCGACAGTTAATTCTTGATCAGTTTTGGCGACCTTTTTCATGGAATCAACCATTTCTTCGTAACGTTCAGCTTGTTCAGCTAATTTGGCTTGATAAACATCGTCATCACGTGAAGCAGGCATGATTTTCGTTTAGTTTTTAATAAGAAATAGATTTGAAGACGAAGAGAAAAAAATATATATATTTGTATGTATAAGAATCTAATCAGACGAAGATTTTAATAGACGACAGACAAATGCTTAACAAAGAATAGTGCTTGTTGACTAGTAACCATATTGTTTCGTTGAACAAGTCACTCGTGATGAGTTTCGTAATAAGGAAGAGATATGACAATGATGAAAAAATTTTTTGCAAAATATTTATCTATTTAACATGATTAATTAACGTACATGTTTATTTAATAAATTCAAAAGTTTTCCATTTATTTCAACTCCGTCGACATCTATAGATGTCGTTAGTTTCTCGTTGAATTACATGGAGAACTAAGACCGTGAGGTTGATTTTCTTCGCACAACTGTTTCAACTCGTGTTCATCCTTTGATGAAATCTCGATTGCATCAGAATCGTAACAAACATCATTCGATTGTTTGATATTCGCTAAATTCAAGTCCAAACGAATCATATGTCCATATCGATATTGTTCTTCGAATGGTTTCGAATAGCCGTTCAATTTAAATTGATTACAACGAAAGCCACAACGATGATAGAGCGTTTGTGCTGGACAATTTTCCCAGTTGGCATGTAATTGAATATGTGTAGCAGACGTTATCAACTAGAAATAATTCAATTGAGTTAGCTCATCGTTTCTTTTTTTTCCCTCTATTTTACCATATCGTTTATAAATCGATTAAGAAGAATCGATGCTAATTTATGTCGTCGATCGGTTGGCAAAACACTCAAATAGCAAATATAAGGATATGGCATGCTGTTTTTTCGAAAGTTTTCTGACGCAAATAACATTGCTCGCCAATCACCAGGATAATGTATGGAAGATACTGAATAAATAATAGGACATGATGGAAGAATTTGCTCATAGGTAGATTTATTGAATAATGATCGACGAAGAAAATCGCCGAGTAATCGATATTGTTCATGTCGATTTCCTTTCGATGAAATATTTATTCGATACAATTCGTAATGGTCTTCGTAGATATTTCTATCAAGACGAGAGTATTCGAATTGTACGCCATGAACTAGAAGATTTTTTATATTAAGAACTTTAACAAAAGAAAAACAGGAAAATCAATACTTGATCCATGTTTATTCAATAGTAAAATTGTAGTGAAAATAATAATTAGAAAAATCAATTTGAATGCAATAATTAGAATCCAAAAAGCTGGATTTTTATACCATTTTGTCGGTTTATTTTCAACGGATTCAAACGGAATAATCATACGAACTTATAGAGAACAGAATTTACGAATTGTTATTTCGATTTCACGCGCTTTTATTCGTTCGTTAAAAACAAACATCGATAACAAAAACTCACGCAAATGCTCATAAGAACAATGAATTATAAATAAAGACATGACAATCACAGAAATAATGCGCGAAGGAATACATCTCGGCGTGCTAATGATTGATTGATCGATCGAGAAGAATAGCTACCTGCATTTATGCGTAATAAATAAAAGATGAAGTTTTATTATTATTTTTCTCTACAAAACGGAATAAATAAGAATGAAAAATGATAGGTTATTAATATTAAAAGAAAACGAAGGAAAAACAAAGTTTTATTTTCAATAAACAAGTTGTTGAGCAACTGGATTGAACATTTGCGGTTGACCCGGATAGAGATTTGCTTGTTGTGCAAGTGGATTCGCTGCTGCGGTCATCATTGGCATACCACTCGGAATCATTCTACTTTGTAGTAGTAGTTGTTGCTGTTGTTGTTGTTGTTGTTGCATCATGGGACGATAACCGAATGTCATTCCTTGTTGAGGTTGTTGAAACATATAATTTTGAGGGAAGTAATTGTTCGAAAATTGAGGCATTTGAGATGACATTGGAACAGGAACAGGTTGATACATGATTTGTTGTTGAGGTTGTTGCATGACACCGACAGGTTGAACTTGTTGTGGTAGAATGCCACCAGGTTGCATCTGCTGAGCAGTTGGCATCATTAACATTTGCTGCGTTTGAACGGCTGGTGCAGCGGCTGCAGTTGCTGCGACTGACACTGGTGCTACTGCTGGAGCAGCAGCAGCTACTGATGCTGCAGGAGGATATTCGAAACTTGAAACCGAAGAAAAACTTGGATTTGCTTCAGCAACATTGTAAGCAACTGGTC
>Ga0209922_102707_pt1 | contig 14946 bp, 8 predicted proteins | sample ThiBiot_500_biof_FD_183946 | JGI IMG/M metagenome (GOLD analysis project Ga0209922, IMG submission 183946) | Wastewater bioreactor microbial communities from Cape Town, South Africa - Thiocy_expt_500_biof (SPAdes) | ecosystem: Engineered > Bioreactor > Thiocyanate-remediating > Anaerobic-Aerobic ...
TCGTTCCGATATGAATTTCGACTGTATCATTAAATCTCGTTGCTTTTGGAACTCAGCATAGACATCAATGTTTGATGGTTGTATTACAAATGAAATTGAAATACTATGCTTTGATAATTTCCGATGAGCTGTTCTAATCATTGTTTCTGCAACAAGAGTTATCGATTGTTTCAACCGACCACATCCAATAGCTGGAAATGCAATACTTTGATATTTATCTTCTATTGCCTTTTCTATGGCATCGGAAATAAATTTTTCAATTGATTTTCGAAAAATAATTGGATCAGAATTTGTATCACATGATAGAATGTATATTTTCTTAGATGAAAACGACTTCGGAGCATCAATACTAATAAGCGATGCACCACGTTTTGCCTTGTAAGTCTGTAGAAAAGTGTCGCCGGCTACTTCGCAAATTGCATCAAATAAATATTCTGATGTTGAAGATACAACAATAACATCAACCTAATCAATGTACTGTAGATATTGTATTGGAGCTTAATCTCCTACTTACTGGTTGAGTTATCAAATCCCCTGTACGAATGCGAATATGTTGGATTGAAGAGTGAGTATCTTCATCATCATGTCGTAATTTTGATAAATCAAGCATAGAACTTGATTTACGTACGTTTTTAGGCTTCCAGAAACTACTCATAATAAAATCTAAAAATAAAATCCGTATTAAAACTTTCTAAACATTTCGAAGACTCATCTTCAAGTAAATATAGACTTTGTTGGAAAAAAAAACAATGTTTATACAACATGCATTTTTGCTTCAAGATAAGAACAATAACATGAACTTATCAATGATGATTCATAGAAAATTGTAAAAACAAAATTCCTTTTCTGTAGCCCTTGGTTTGGCGAATCGTATTCAACTTGCAAGCGATGGAAGAGATCTTTCAGATGTTTCAATTATCTGGTGTAAAATACAATTTTTTTTCTAACTATTGTTTTCATGCTACTTTCATTAACATGTTTGTGCTTGTCTGCGATCGATCAAGTTTTAGTCACATCAAATAAATCCATCTTCCAATATCCGTTCCTGTTATTCTTTGCATTATTTCAATTTCAATAAATGATTCCATGTGGATGGTTAACTTATCGAAATATTGCTTTAGCATCAGTTAATCAAAATGACTTTCTTTCAAGTAATACTTATAATTATCGGTTATTCTCCATATGCCATTACTTATATATAGTATATTTATTGATTACAGCAAATGTTACTAAGGACAATCAACGAAAATAATAGATTCTTTCATGGCAACGTTAGTTAATATGACAAATAATGTGTTTAATTACGTATGCTCATTGATTTCTTTTTTTTTTTTTATTAAAGAATAAGAGATATATATACACCTCGAATTTAAGATAGATACTTTTTCAAAAGCAAACAATGTTTTTCATCTTTTTGTGGTTAAAATGAAAGATACTGATAAGTCATTTGTTTCCTATGAAGAAGAAGAAAAAAAACAATCGATTGAAATGTCACCATTCACAAACAACGACTTATGTATATGCAGATACTGATCTATTAATAGATATATGGTAATATCTTGCATCTATTATCATCTTTTCTTTTTCCTCTTCTGTGCTTCACTAGTTGATTATCTATAAGACCCCACTCAGAGAGATAATTTGCTGTTTTTCTTTCCTTGATAGAAGAGTAAATCAAGGGATTTGATATTCGATCGATTACGATTAACACAAGATACGAGTATGTATTGTATTATTTGACTCTGAATTAATTCAAAATGATAACATCAAACGAAAGATCATCATCATCATCAAGAAATATATGTCACGCTGCTTATTCCGATTTCATTCACACTTTACAAGAATTAAATCTATTCTCTCATCATCCATTTTGGTCATCGACACTTAAACTTTTTGAACAAATACTTAGCACACGATTGTATATTTTCTTTCTCTTCATTTCTCTACTATTAATGACTATTTATGTCAATTTAAATATTCGAACACATACAATTACACGTGAACAATTTTCTATGTCTGATTATGAACGAATTCAAAGTCTTTATCCAACAACGACATATGTTCCTTGTACACAAATAGCCAATCCTTATTCGGATTTAATTCATCTCAACATTAAATTTCATCAAATCTGTACAAGTTCCTTTGTCGATACGTCTTGGATATCGTCTCTTTTTATTCCCAATACAACAACTACGGCTAAATTGCATAATGTTCTCGATATTCATACATTTACATTTGCACAATTGCAAGCTCTTGCTCTTCTTTGTCAAACCGCTCATGAATCAATCTATGATGGATATCGAACATTTAATTCAACTCAATTGATCACCACTTCTCTTCGTTCACGCGATGAATTCAATGAAATTGTTCATGTTTTAATCGAAAATTTTCGAAGTCAACTGATAGCAAATGAAAATCGAACAGCACGAATCGTTTCAATGAATATTGCATACAATCGATTGATGTCAGCTCTACGTACTAATTTTCATGCTGCTTATGATCCATTCATTGATGTTTTTATCGTAGATAATGATATTTATCCAAGAGAAAATAGCACATGTGATTGTCGATTAGAAGGCAATCGTTGTACTTATCCGGCGAGTATATCTCGATTTCAAATTCCTGGATTAAAAGCTGGTTGTATGCCACTTGAATCCATTCGACAATCGACTCTTGAATGTTTTTATTCACAATTTTGCATCAATAAATTACTATCATCTTCGTATTATTCAAATATTTCCAAACCAAAATCATTACGATTATCTCAATCGAAATTTATTTCGAATCTAACCATTGGTCAAATGTTTGACGAGTATCTCTTCGTTGAATCATGGCAAAATACATCCAATTATGAAATCTATTTCAATGCTTGTGCACCTCGATCACTAACGTACAGTTATCAAGGTCCAACTGGTCTCGGCTCGGCATTACTTCGCTGTATGGATGCGTCTGGTGGTGTAGCTATTATTTGGGCATTGATCATTCCATTGATAATCAAACTTTGTCAATTCATCAAATGGAATCAATCAGCTAACTTTCTCAATGAAATCATTCAACATCTACGTCAAACAATTTTAACATTAAATCTATTTCCTTCGGACAATGAAAATGACGTCGAAGAACATTCTATTGGCGTTATTACTACACGTTTATATATTCTATTTCTATTTTCTGGTATTATTGTTCTCGCTTTTTGTACGTCTCTATTCAAACATACAGAAATTCATACGATTATGTCTCCAACAATGGATGAATTCGAACGGTTGCATTCGTTGTATAAGAGATCGAATCTTGCATGTGCATGTACTCATCATTCGTTATCATTCGGTCGAATCGTATCCATATCTCCTCGATATCATCCCATATGTTCAAGTCAATTTGTTGAACAAACTTGGTTGTCGTATTTTGATTTACAAGAAATCAAAGAGAATTCAGCACTCTTTCTCACAATAGATTTTCGATTGAATGGTCTATCATTTTTCAATTTTACCGATGCACTCTGTCGTACAGCCAAAGAAACAGTTGATAATGCAATACATTCATTTCGATATCGTCGATTAGTAACAATCAATACGTTATCACGTACAGAATTCAATAACGAAGTTCGAATACGTTTGAAACGATTTCAACAACAAACAAAAACATCATTTATTAATCTTATTGAATTAATACGTTCATCGATTCAAACAAATAATCTTGTTACAGATGTATCAACAAATGCTGATATAAAAGTCATCAAAAATAATCAAACATCAAAATTCATACCAAAATTTTACTATCGTCAATTGAACAATAGATCATGTTCGTGTGCATCATCATTTCAATGTACTCGTCCACAAGGTTTTTATTTACAACTTGATGATCGTTCTAACGATCCGAAAATTATTATACCCGGCTTAGTCATGGGTTGTTATGCAATTGAATCGCTTCTTCTCTCGACTTTTCAATGTTTTTTCGAACGAAAATGTCTCCAACTGTTAATCGAATCACATGATTTCGATGCTCGTGGTTTATTACAACCATTACATAATTCTACGAAACATATTCAAGTACTTCGTCAAGAAACCACTCGTTTCTCTCCTAATACGACTATAGAATCAATTGTTTCACAATTATTCATCGAATATTGGAATGATTCAATTAATTTCACTGCTTATTATCATCGATGTGCACCGAAATATTGTACTTACACTGTAACCAAGCGTTTTGCTTGGTCATATATCATTGCAATGGAACTTGGTTTATACAAAACATTATCTGTCATATTAGAAATTAGTTTGCCCTATTTCGTTCGATTGATTCGACGATATTGCAAAAGAAAACAACAATCGAACCATAAAAATACAATAAACATTCGTCAGATATGGAAATCGATTCGATCTTGGAATTTATTTTCTATTGAACAAGAAAAACATGAAGAACTCTTTGCTACACGTATTTATCTTATTGTTTTTCTTCTATGTATCACGATTGCACTTCTCTATGCTGGTGGTCCATTGAGTAAAAAAATGAAAACGAAAAAAATCTTCTCACCAACTTCGAATCAAATCGATATGCTTCATAGGAAAAATATCTCGACATTGTCTTGTAAATGTTCGACTACTATTATTCCGTATTCGAAATTTGTATCCATTAAACCACAATATCATTCAATTTGTTCGAATTCACAACATATCGAACTCAATGTTCATTATCGTATGATAGCAACACTTTGTGAACAAGCAAACCGGACGATTGATGGAGCTCGAAATATATTTGCTAGTCGTGATTTAATTTCTATTGAAACAATGACAAAATCTTCATTTCATTCGCAAACACAAGCTCTCATCACAACATTTATATCTCAAATTTCAGCAGATTATCGTCGAACTTTGACGTTTATCATTCGGTCATTTCAAGTCAATCATTTACTGAATACTTTTGAAACCAATTGGAAAATTGATCTAACAAATGAAACTGAACAACATAGTTATGTATTGACGACATATCCACGTCGTTTTTCTTCATCAAATTGTAGTTGTGCAACATCATTTGATTGCATTGAAAAGCTTGACAAGGATATTGCCAATGGTTGCTTTCCTTTTGATGGATTTCGTTTTTCGAATTTTCAAAATATTTCATTAGGTCAATTGAATGACAGACTTTTCGTCGAAAAATGGAGAAATCAAAGAAATTATACAGCTTATTTTCAAGCATGTCAACCGTTAGAATGTCAATATACATTGCCCGATCGAAATAATTTCAAAACTATGCTATTAAATCTATTGGAATTGTATGGAAGTGAGTTTATCCAAATAATATTTTTGAATTTTAAATTTATATTATTCTTCAGGTTTGACATGGGTTCTTTACAATACTATTCAACGACTTTTATATGCTTATCAATGGTGCATAAAACAACGAACGTTTCAGTGATGCGTGTAAAATACATGTTGTACATTGGGTTTTTTTTCTTTTCGTTCTCTAACAATATATTTTTTTGCACAAAACGCGTATTTTTATTCGTTATAAAACGTATTGAGAGACGTTTTTTCCCTACAAAAATAATGTCGACAGCAAGCTTGCATAAAGTTTCGAATCTTATAAAATTAATCGATGAAATAGCAGCTAAAAATGAACGAACGATTAGGCGTATCGATGCAAGATTAAAGCAAGATGTGCTTACTTATAACTACATCGTACGGTTTAGTCAAGATTTTAATACACAAAATCCGAAATTTCAAGTCCGACAACAACAAGAATATGTATCAATTAGGTCACTTATTGATCAATGGCGAAATAATCAAATCAAACTATCCATTATTCCTGATATATTCAATGATAAGATTAATTTTAATTGTTTTACATACAACGATATCTCACGATTAAATCATGCAATGTTACCTGTCGTTCATAAATATGAACTTTTCGGAGAAACAGAAAAAGCTTACTGTTAGCGATACATTCGTATACGTATCGTATCGCTATACGTCTTTCTTCTTCTCATCTCTCATTTGCTTGTATTTCTTTTCTATCGAAAGAATGTTATCTGATATAACATTCTTTCTCTTCTTCGTTTTGTTCTTTTTAGTGGTGTTGTTGTTCGTTTTTCTTTGATCAGGCAATACATCTACTTTTTGAGTGCAGTCTCTCATACTGATCTTCATCAGATCCTTTGATAGCATTACGAGAGCTCACACTTACGAAGCAGTGAGTAAATTTTACAAAAATTTTGAACATTTACAGACATTATTGGCAGAAATTGAAAAGATATTTAACGAACCAGAATCTCAATTATCTCGCTTAAGGGAACATTTTGATAATATTACCAATGAATTAAACTATTTAAAAGCACGATTCGGTTCAAACATTCATTATGAATATGATTTTTGACTGAAACACTCTTAAACTTTGTGTTGTTTATGTTTAAATAAAAGAAATCGAGAACAAGTTTATCGTACACGATGACTTTGGTCAAGAGCTTTTCATTTTTCATATATGTTGACCGAATAGCAATGCGCTAGATTTATAATTACATATAGCGAAGCATTCAAAATTTCGTTAAAAATGCATATGCACGTACATTTCGCGAATCGAATGAGAATTTTTTTTTGAATGATTTTATGAATAGGTTTTTTGCTTGTTTATTTTCTTCTGAATGAACAATCAATATGCTAGTAGTTTATGTTTAAGAAGTCATAGATCTTTAAAACTTTCAACGAATCTCAATGCTTCGAATAAATTAGAATACGTCGATATTTGTATTAATAAGACATTTAACTGGTTCAGCAATAATTTCATGGAGATCAATTCGAAGGAACATATCAAAGTCGGAAAAGGAATTTATTATTTTAATGATGTAAGTAAATACATTGGAGAATGGATGAATAATTTACATAATGATCAAGGTTTATTAACATGGCCAAATGGCAGTCGACATGAACTAAATCTTGAACGTATCAAATTAAAAAATATGAAACATTTATAAAACTTTTCGTTGTAACTAACTATTACTGACTGTTAACCTCAATAAACTAGCGATACTTAGTCTTAGTCAAGTTTTTTTTTCTATATTAATTTATTTTTACGATCGGCTTCAACTTGTACATGAAAGTGTCTGAGTTGTTCAATAAAGCCATCGTTTGGTTGAACTATCGTTCGAATACGTTGTATCCAAATGAGAGCATTATCCACGTTCATCGAATGCTCCTCGGAATAAATCAAATAAGCAGCAACAATCGCCGGCGAACGAGATCTTCCTTGTGAACAATGAATTAAAATGTTATTATTTGGATCACGAAGAGCAGTAGTAATGAATGTCAAAGCAGTCGATATCGAGGATCTGAATTTCAATGAGTCGACTTCAGAAGCATTATCTCGAATAAATAACTGTTCATAAATAAAATGATCAGGAAAATAGAATGATAATTCTCTGCCTGCGACTAACACGTGTGTAATACGTTTATTGTTCATCAATTTAAAATTCCAAGCTCCGTATCGACTCGATAAATAAATGTGTGGTGAAATCTCATGCAGTTGTGCGATTTCATTGTTAGGATCGAAGTTATAGAACTGTAAAATGTATGCACATAGAGTGTAGATGTTTGAATTCGAAGACAAATGATAATCTAGATAATGATCAAGATGTTGAAAGAAATGATAACCACATTTTGTGCGTACTATAAAAAAAATCGAATTATGTATGTTTTAGTTGATATAGTTTTCTTACTTTCTTTTGGAGTAAAAATAAGAATTAGTAATAAAATAAGTGCAGAAGTTATATAGATTAAGAAGGTGCTCATTTTCAAAAATAAAACACAAATCGAATGCCATGTAATGTAATATTTCATCATCTATCTAATGGCGAATCATCGAATGGTCTCGAATGATGTCACTATGCAAAGGACGAGTTTTTTTTTACGGAATTGTGCGATTCACTGTTATTGGTTCAATCGAAATTCGCGTCGATCGACGTCGGAATATTTTATATTTACTAAAATATTCCTTAATATTTTTTCTGAAGGCTGTCGATGCAGTGATATAGATCCAGAAGGATGAGCCATTGGTAACAAAAGCAGCTAAAATAACAATATATGTAATCAGTATTTCGTATATCGATTGTAGCTGTGTTTTCGGGACATATATTGTAGCTAGAAGATAGATAAGAAAACTGGCCGATGGTATACCATTGATGAGTAAAATACTCATTTGAATAAGCATCATACGAGTGACTGCAGCATCTAACGTACGAAAACGTCTACGAATTCGTGTTAAATTCGCTCGAGTAAGACAAAAGCAAATGACAATTAATATCATCGGTAAAAGATAATAGCCAATAATCTGACAACAACTACCATAATTAGTAATTAGAGGACTGGCACTACAAGTATTTGATGTAGTTCCAAGTGTGAAAGACACAACCAATGGGAAAAAAAGCGAAAGCCAGAAAAATGCTGTAAGTAGAATCATTATCAGAGCTCGAACACGTGTAATGAGTCGATGCCATCTGGCTCGCGGCAGTGTAATAAGATATTGACCAAGAGCTGCAAAACAATTACACATAAAACTAAAACAACCACTTGAATACGTTATCCAATAATTGGTTTTGCATAAAAATAACGATCTAGTCATTGGATTAGTCCCCGTGAATACACTAGCAACAGCTGGATACAGTCCAACATTGATATAGAAAAGACTTCCAATTGCCGAAGCAATTATAAACGAAGCGTTCGGATGTTTCTTAAGAGCAGGAATACATAGAAAGACAAAACAGTTGCAAAGATTGCCAATTGTACCCAAAATCATAGTGATCAATCCAACTGTTTGATACAATCGATATATAAGACTGATAACGAGTTGATAAGTAGCGACAATCGAAGACATTCTCGTTTTGAAAAAAGAAGAATCATCGCAATTGAATCACACATATCACTAATGATCGCGTGTGGATAATCAAAGGATTATAAATCCGCTTATATAGAAATAAAAATGCACTCAAATGATCTTCATGACGTTTTAATCTAATATGCAAAAATAGGAGTGTTATTTTAGTATTTCGTTCCAAATGGTTTAAACTAAATCATCTTTCCAAGATCCATCAAATCGAGTTCCATTTTGTGCTATAAGAAGTTCCTTGACCATTTCTTTTGCCATCGATAAATTGACCAATAAATATATCTCCGTAAATTTTTTTCATATTTGTGTTAAATATCAATTAAAATACACATATTTTATTTCTAGTATGGTTGGATTGGTGGTATTCTATTTGCATACGTGTTTTTTTTATCCATTTCTGTCTATTGTTATTTCAATTTGGATGTATTCTCGTGTATATGGTCTCAATTTATCGATAAATCATTTATCATCAGTGATATCTGATATGAACTCATTTTCGTTGGTTTATTTCATATTTAATTCAATTTCAAATGTTCGTGTTTTTTTTCTTCTTCGAATAAAACAAAACTTTTACGTATATTTTTAGTTGATCAATGTTATGCTGACATTTAAAGTGGCGAAGACAATCTAACGAATAGGTTGTTTTTTTTTAAATTTATTATGAATAAAAATCTGAAATCATATATCAGTTAATTGTGTTAGTTTTCAGCAGCTAACTGCCATTTCTTCATAAGCTCTTCGTTGCGACGTTTCAGTTCTTCCTCTTTCGATTGATATTCATTCCAACTGACGATATCTTCTCCATCAAATATAATTTGACCATCCAATGAAGTATAACTTCCATCATACACTATTGCAATTAATTCTGAATCAGATTGATCACCATTGAATACCAACCATGCCAATTCATATTCAGTATTTGGATGTGATAAATGTAATCCAACTGGATTCATATTTGATTGATTATCAGTGTTCAGAAATATATTCTCTTGGGATTGAAGCAGTTCAGTACGATTCGATTTCCATTGTTGAATAATATTCATAGCTGAATTCGAATCAACAATTATAATACGACCATGAAATAATCTTTCGAACGAATCATCTTCTCTTGAGATGCTTAGATTGATTTTCAATAATCTATTAATCTTCGATTCGAATTCATAATCATGATGACAAGACCAATCATATCGATTAACATAAACAATACTACGATCGTTATGTGTTTGTGTTTGATAAAGAGAACAACCAACAGCAGCACAACGTTTTAAAATATCAGCTGGATTATAACCAATATTATAAATAATATAGCCGGATTTAAATGGTTCAGATGTTAAATCCCATCGAGTTTGATATGGTTTAGCTTGCCAATCACCTTTGACAGCTCGACATCGATAATGAAAATAACGTTGTTTTATTGTTCCTCCACTTTCAAGTTCAGGAATAGATTGAGGAGTATCATATCGATTAAGTTGACCATTAAAATAACCTTCACAAATACAATGTAATTGACCCCATAATACTTCACCACTTGAACAATGAAATGATAAGTGATTTGAACAGCTATTCATTTGAAAATTTAGAAGATCACGTGGGCGAACAGAATGAAATAGATAAGAAACCGAACGGTCTAACTTGTTTTTCTTTTATTTATCTATAACATTAACGTTCTTTATTGAAAATATGTCGATGAATTTCTTTCTTTTTGTTCTTGTAGAACATTTTGAATAAAAGAAATGGTGTTGATAAATTCATAAACTGTCGTTTTTTATCAGTATTTCGACTTGATAAATTATCTGAACAACTATTTATTATCAGTCGGAAACAAATAAATAACATTAACTTTCTGTTTTGTTCTTGTAAAACATTTTGAATAAAAAAATGATGTTGATAAGTTCAATATGGTATTTAATTGTAATGCTAGATTGTATTCAATCGTTCGATCCTCGAATTCATGTCCATTATTCAAATTCAGCATCAGCATATGAAAATGAAGTTCAACATAATTGTTTATATCTTAATATCGGAAGATTTCTGGATGATATCTATGAAATACTATTGTTTTGTTTAAGTGAATCTATTTCGGAATTTCCTATTGAAAATACAGATAAATTAGTAAATTTTACTTTTGATGAACTCAAAAAACGAAATGTTAGTAGTGATCAATTATATACTTGGTCAGCACCAATTGATCTTATTGAAGATTATGAATTTTATTTAAATCAATCAACTAAATCCGATTCTATGAAAAGATTTTTCAATTGTACATCACCACGATTCGGTCCACAATGTCAATATCAATTTGTTTTTGATTATTCCGATGATTATGCTAATGATTTTCAAACTGTATCGAATATTATTGATTTTCTTTATTTACAATATAGATCAAAAGATCTGAATTGGACATGTTATGAACATTTAGAATGCGATTATTATCTTTCATCTGGTTGTCTCGATTGGACAGAAATTTGTGATGGTTTTATTCATTGTTTAAATGATGGTATTGATGAACAATTTTGTTCACAATTAGAAATAAATGAATGTCAATCGAATGAATATCGATGTGCCAATGGACAATGTATTTCATTGGAATTTCTAGATCGAAATGAAAATAATTTGGAATTTAGGTTTATATGTATCGATAAAACAGATCAATTATTATTAACTGAAAATGTTCATTCTGCATATCGTTATGCTGGATTAAATTTTCGACATGATGAATATACATGTCCGAAGAGAATCTTAACAAGTTCATGTTTACATCAACGTCATAAGTTGATTTTTCAAGAATTATTCTCTCAAAAAGAAACAAATTCAATTTCTGATGATTGTTGGTTGTTATTTCAATGTATACTTTATTTTCTTGATGATGATGATGATGATGATTGTTCTGAAATTGAATGGGATGATTTATATATTTCAATTGGCGAACATTGTCCAGATGTTATGTCCGTTTTACCGTTACCAATTCTGTCTCGTGATGTTTATTTAATGTTTATAAAGAATTCTTCTCTATCGTCAATCGATCGAAATGTTTTATATTTATTTATTTGTACAAAAAGTATGCAATGTTCGGGAAATTTTACAATTAAATTCGATGAAATTTTGTATGAAGATGCGCAATTATTAAAATTTCAATACGGAAATTTAAATCATGATTTATGTGATCGACCGAATGTTTATCGATGTCAAAATTCATCGATATGTATTTCGATTCATCGTTTGATGGATTTTATATTCGATTGTCCGTATTTCGATGATGAAAATCAACATATGATTGTCGATGAAAACTTTCGCACAAGTCATTTTCAATGTTTATCATCGAGAAAATTCATTCCGAAAATTTGGTATAATAACAAAATTTGTGATTGTAATTATACTGAATTGGGTCAATGTGACGATGAGCCAACACTTCAATTAGAAATCACTAAACCGATTATATTTCAAATGATTTGTGACGGAATTATTGATGATGAAAAGAATGAAACAGATGAAACGCAATGTCAACAATGGCCTTGTAATACACCATCGAATCGTTGCGATGGTATTTGGGATTGTATGAATGGTGAAGATGAACTAGGATGTGATATTAATTCACCGTTGAATTGTTCGTTGACAAATCATATTTGTGTTTCAATTGAGACAAGTGAATTGATATGTTTAGCATCGAGCCAAGTCAATGATGGTCATGTTGATTGTCTTGGTGGAGTCGATGAATCGAAATTATGTCGAATGAAAAGTAATTTCAATCAAATGAAAACATTTCATTGTCTAAATGATCCGTCGAATATATGTATTCATTATTCGAGTGTTTGTGATGGTGTTGTCGATTGTTTAAATGGAGATGATGAATTAATCTGTCCGAAAAATGATTCATCACAAACATTACCTGATCCTTGTTATGGTGCATATTCATCATATCGTTGGAGTATTCATCAAATTCTATGTGAATATATACGAAATCTTGAAAAAGAACGTAAATTATATTTTTTATTTAATCAAAATAATAATCCAATACAAACAAATACGAAAGTAATGCATCGATTTCAATCACAACAAGACGATTCCTATCGTTGTCATCGTGGTGTTGATATAATTGTTTGGTTAAATTCAAAACTAAATATTAGCCGACGCACATGTCTCTGTCCGCCAGAGTACTATGGTTCGACTTGTCAATATCAAAATCAACGAATTACTGCTATCTTATATTTTAATCCATCATTAGATTCTCGTCGAACATTATTTTCTATTGTTGTTTCACTTATTGATGATAGTGATCAACGTCAAATTCATTCCTACGATCAATTTACATATATTTATAATTCCTATTGTTATTTTCAATATTATGTTCATTTAATTTATGCTCATCGACCAAAGAATCTCTCTCAAAACTATTCAATTCATATTGATATCTACGAACAACATACATTAAACTATCGTGGTAGTTATCTTTTTCGAATAATGCATTCATTTTTGCCTGTGCATCGTCTTCCACTAATCATTCAAATTCCATCAAAATATGAGCAAATTTCGAGTTGTTCGAATCGCCAATGTCAAAATGGTCGATGTATTCACTATTTAAATAATTCACAAAATGAAATCTTTTGTCAATGTTTTCCTGGTTGGTCAGGACGATATTGTCATATACGTTATGAGTGTAATTGTGCCTGGAATTCCGTATGTATTGGACGATTGACATCGAATCGATCGGTTTGTGTTTGTCCTTATCTTCGATATGGTCCTCGATGTTTGCTAACTGATAATAGTTGTCAAGGTCAATGTCAGAATGGTGGTACATGTATTTCATTGGATTATATATCGACATCACATGGATTTGAATGTCTATGTCCAAAAGGTTATCATGGATATGTTTGTGAATATTTAGATTATAATATAAGTTTAATATTTGATAGAACTATTCAGTTACCTGAAACAATTTTAATTCATTTTGTTACTTTAAATAGAGAAAATGTAGATCGATTAACTATTTTTCAAACGATTTCCTTTCGAAATCGATCGATTCTAATTCATTGGTCAGATCGATATAATTTTGTTTTTATTGAAATTTGGAAGCAAAGTTATTATTTAGCAGTCATTGAAACTTCTTTACCTCAAAGGACAATAGTCAAATCAATAAATTCATCGAATCATTGTCGACATGTCAATCGATTAGTTAATCAAACGATTGCTGAATATTCGTTCGTTCATCGAATGAAATTTTATCATCAAATTTGTTCAAGATCTACAAATGATATCCTATGTTTTCATGATGAAAAACAATTCTGTTTGTGTCAACAACATTTAGCTGATTGTTTTCAATTTGATTTCAATCAAACTTTTGATTGTGACGGTTACAATCCTTGTCTAAATCAAGCGCAATGTTTCTATGAGAATAGTGATTTATGTCAACGAAAAATAATGTGTCAATGTCGTCCATGTTTCTTCGGTTTATCATGTCAATTGACAACAAATGGATTTAGTTTATCACTTGATTCGATTTTAGGTTATGATATCTATCCGAATATTTCCTTTAAAAGTCAACCAAGAATCGTATGGATTAGTTTAGTCATAACAATCGTATTTATGTTAATTGGATATATCAATGGAATTCTATCTCTAATAACATTTAAACGAAAACTTGTTTGTGAAGTTGGTTGTGGAATTTATCTGTTTGGTTCGTCGATGACGGGATTATTGATGACTTGTTTATTTGGACTAAAATTTTGGATATTAATTCTTTCACATATGTCAATTATTCGAAATCAAACATTTCTTTTAGTTCAATGTCAACTAACCGATTGGATCATTCGATCATGTCTTCATTTAGATCAATGGTTACATTCGTGTGTATCGATTGAACGAGCTGTTTGTGCTGTAAAAGGGGTTCATTTTAATCGAAGACAAAGTCGACAAACTGCTAAATGGATTCTAATCGGTTTGCTTAGTTTCGTTTTTGCAAGTAACGTTCATGATCCTATTCATCGAACAATAGCTTACGAAGAAAATGACGAGAATTTCAACGAACGAATCTGGTGTGTTACACAATATTCAAATTCTATTCAAACATATGATAGT
>Ga0209922_102711_pt1 | contig 14929 bp, 12 predicted proteins | sample ThiBiot_500_biof_FD_183946 | JGI IMG/M metagenome (GOLD analysis project Ga0209922, IMG submission 183946) | Wastewater bioreactor microbial communities from Cape Town, South Africa - Thiocy_expt_500_biof (SPAdes) | ecosystem: Engineered > Bioreactor > Thiocyanate-remediating > Anaerobic-Aerobic ...
GATCATCGATTCTAGTTGCTAATTGTAATCGATCACAAAGCCGTTCGATCTGTAAAAATACGAAGAATTCGTCAAGATACAATGCTAATGTCATAATGAACAGCTGTCGATTAAATCAGAGCAGATTTTTACCGTTTCCTGATTAATTAGATTTTCATCTGTTGGCGTATTCGTTGAATTTGACGACGAAAAAAACGACGTTACACGCGAGAAAGCCATCTGAAAAAACAGAATGAGAGAGAAAGTGGTTTTGAATTGTATCAATCTACAAACGTGTCATCACAAGTAAACCTGTCGGTCTTCTACTCAACAGAGGTCTCTCATAGACAATGCAAAAGTTATTCACATGAGACAATAGAGACGTCGAACACAATCTCTATTTATCAAAAACAGTTTATTTTAAAAAAAAAGAAACAAGAACAACAACAAAACAAATATCCATAGAGCTTTTCCAATATGGAATATACAAATTTAAGAGAAAATAATTTCACAGAAAAAAGAACAGATAACTATCAAATCTGACGGAAGATTATTTTCGTTTTTTAGTCGATGATTTGGTTTCATCAACTGTTGGTGTGTCTTTGGATTTTTTCTTTTTTTTCTTGTCTGTTTCGCCATTGATTACAACAACATCTGACGAATCCGTAGACTTGCGTTTCGATGTAATTGTTGAGCTTTTTAAATCGGAAGACTAAGAAAGAAAGAAAACTGTTTACAAACAAAGCAATCTCAAATGTTTATCAACTCACCTTTTCAGCACGAAATTTATCCATTAATTCGCCGAGTTTGTCGACTAATTTCTTCTGTTCGCTATTCAAATTCGTTGCTAATAATTGTTGTTTAATTCGATTGAATTCATTTTCATTATTCAATTGATTTTTTGGTCTTAGATATTGTGTAATCTTCAATTGTCCTTCATCGAGATCATTATTATTATGTACTCGGTCTTTTGTCGATGATTCATAATCTTTAACTGCATGTTTCACATTTCGAAAGAATTCCAAACGAATATAATCATTCGGCAGAGTTTTTTCAACAAATTCAACGAATTTTTCATGATATTCATTTTTAATTTTAGCTAATCGTTTGATATAATCATCTTTAACCGTTTGAGATAGATCGGCCCAATTCTGTTGTGATGAATTATTTTCTTGTCGTTCATTTTGAAATAAAAACATGGCCGTACTCGCTGGTCGAACAGGAAGACCAAGCGAAGAGAAATAGAAATGAATATCGTCTTGTTTACTTAGAAGAAGATGAAGAGTTGGAATCTGCTGTTCAGTGACTGCAGAATGTGTTTCGAGAAAATCTTCCCATTTTTTCGTTGATTTTAAAACGAATTTATGACGTTTCTTCTCGCTTGCATCTTTGAATAATGTTCGAATAAACGCATTTTTTGCTAATGAATTTGCAAATGTTGGTTTTTCATCATCATCTGCATACTTCTTTTCGTAGTATAAAGTATCCGGTTTACATTTATGTAAATCATCGAGTTGAGCACGAGTTAATTTCACATGATTGTTATCATTAGCTAGCAGAGCAGGAGTATCAGCAATTGATTGTACAGATTGTCGACGTTCTTTAATACCAGGTTTACTTTCTTCATCATTCGACATCGGATTGAGAAACGCGAGATATTCAGTTTTAAGACGTTCAGGTAAATTCTCCGAAAAACTTTTTACTTGAGCAGTATATTCTGCTTTACTCTGAGAAATAAAGATAAACCATTTAAAAATCATTCAAAACAAAAAAAAACAATCCAATTACATCGTTCAACATTTTTGTGTATGGTTTTCGTTCGTCTGCAGTCAAGTTTTTCCAAGGTTTAGGGTTTTTTTCATTGGCTTGCTTTTTTTCGTCAGCATAATACGCAGCGGCATTGCTAAATCATAAGAACAAAAGTTTATTCAAATCCAGGTCAAAACGGATTTACTAGAACGGTTTTGTAGGCGCATCGATTGATTGAAAGTACACTTTCTGTTCGGGTTTTGATAGAAGAACATCGAATAATTTCCCATCGATTTGTGTTTGTTTGCTAATATTTTTTTCATCCTAAAGAAAATCGAAATCATCATGAGAATTTCTTGTCTGAATTAAATAATAAATTTACAAGTAATTCAACATATTTATCAATGGATTTTTGATAATATTTCGCTTTTTTTTCATTGGATAATTGTAGAAATTTCGCTCGAAGTCGAAGTGGATTCATCTATCAATACAACAAGAAACAACAGATTCATTCAATCAATCGTTACGTATCTTATCAACATACTTCAGCGCCTTTCTTTTTTTGTTTATTAATAAATAGTCGTAATGGACGACATGCTTTTATTCTAGAAAACAAAAATGTACATTCATCTACATGCTAATACTACACATGCTAAACTCTTACTCTTTAAGATCACTTCCTGAAACCAGTTTTGTATCTGATTTCGGAGTTTTTGTTTTTGCCATTCGTCTTTTTTTTTTGCTTCAAAAAAGAAAATCTGAAAGAAACAATAGTCGAATTGGCTTTGTATTTCGACTATATTGATTTTATTTAATTATTAAAATAATTGATTCATGATATATTCATAGTAAATCAAAAGCATAAGTTAGAAAAGAGAAGAGAAGAGAAGAGAAAAGAGAATGTGTTATGTATCCGTCACCAATTATCATACAATAGAAAAAGAGTTTTGTTCAAAGCGGAAAAAAAACAACGTACTGATTTACAAATAGCAAAAAGCGAAAAAACAAACAAACAAACAAACAACCCAACATGATTTGAACTTCATATGCTTTTGTTGTTTCTCAAATAGATTTTATCTGCGAAAATGAATAACAATATAAAAAAAAACAAACGAAACAGGATCGACTTGGACGGCGAATAAATTAAGTGGATGATAAATGAGTGAGTCGGATAAGTTCTGGAATGGATTGAGGATTGGTTACTGAAACGATTGAACTCTTTCGATACGATTCATTGAGTCGGAATGTTTTGCGAGTATTTGGAGGTGTTGCCTTCTAAATCAAACGTTATTAATTAATAAATCTTTTTTTCAAAGACAAAAAATTATATTAATGTGCGTTTTAGCATGCAGATGTTAGTGCAAATAAATAGCTAAATAAAGCCTTACAACAGATCATTCTCGTTGTTGAGATACACAATGGATTATTTGGTAAATATGCGTGTGTATGCGTGTATGTCTGTGGTTTTTTTTTCAAACATAGCTCGCGATTAAAACCGCGTTTGAATCACATTCTAGATAATGTCGACAAAAGCATACAAATATATTTAATTTTTAACATTTCAATAAAAAAAAGAGAAAGAGAGAGAGAGAGAGACAAAATCAAATAACCAAAGCCGAACATAGATGTATATACACGAATTACAGGATGAAAAAAAAACACAACAAAGGATAAATTGGCTACTATTGGAGTTTATTCGTTTAAAGCAATGTCGAAATAATATCGCCATTTTCTTTGTTTATACCTCTCGATGAGACTTGTTCGTGTCCGAACGTTTTCGAATTCATCTAAATTCAATCCGAACATTCGAAAGAACAAAAAGGCAACGAAAAAGAAGAAAACATTTAGTAGAGAAGAAGAGATAAGCAGCTGTGCAAAAACAGATTTTATTGGCTTCAAATAGAATTTCATGTTGTTCTTAGTTGGTGTTTATTTTTGTCACACAATGATTAGCAGCAAAGAATCAGATAAAATAAATTCATCACAACAACAAATTGTTCGTTGGAGCTCGTGCGAAAGACAAAAGAAAATATCACTCAAATTACTTCGAAAAGAATGTTCAATCTGCTGCTTTAGATATTCTGTGTTTAGTTTTTTTTTCTTTTCTATTTCTTGCTTTTGCTCATTGAATTTTCTGATGAATCAAGAGGCTTGATTGGATGTACTCGATTTCTCGACTAGATATGATTACGATTTGATGTGAAATGTAGATGAAGATTATCGTTCGATGGGTCTATACTTACATTGTTATTGACTTGCGATGGTTGACGTGTACGCGTTATAGATTTCGATTGCATTCGACCAGAGGTTATCAATGGACCCCAGCCTTCTTGTTGAGAAAACGCGTAACCCGAACGAATCGAACGTTTGCTTTGTCGAAGTTTTTGTTGAATATGTGCGACGAATGCTGCCTTTTCTTCCGTTCGAAATTTTTGATTTAGTCGTGCTCGATCGGTTTTATTCGGCATAAATCGCATTCGAAAGAATCTAAATCGAAAACATCGAGTTTGATTGACTTTTTCCAACTCCGAATAAGTTTTTTACTCGCGACAGAAAACAGGTAACAATAGAATTGCACATGTCAATAATAAAGTAAACCAAAAATTGCCCGTCGATAGAACGGCTTGTGCCACTCCGACATAACCGTAACTGGTCGAAAATATTTGATAGATTATTGTCGAATAGAGCGCGAAGTGAAAAAGAAAATGAACAACAATCGTTCCCCAAAGAACGAAATGATACAAGCCGGTCCAATACCAAGTTTCGAGTGCATTTTCAAGGTTAACTATAATAACCATGATAGTTGCGACCATAAACGCGAATGATTGAAGATCGGCTTGACTCATTCCACCTGGTCGTGTACTGTTCGAAACGGAGAGATAAGGAACAAAGAAAATGATGCACGATGTCAGAATGCCGTGAATAACACTTTCAGCAAAGATTTTCTTATTGAAAAATTCATTATTTTGACCCGGTGTGTACCTGCGTATATCAACATGAAGCTTCAACAATATGAAATGAATGATTTGGACTTACAGATGAGGTTTACTCATTGAATGATCAGCGCTAACATCTTGATCGAAAACACCGAGTGCGAGAACGGGAAGTGAGGAGAAGAAAACGTTGTAAGTTGCAACGAAAAATGGATCGTATAAAGTCTGAAGACAAACAAAAAACGATGAACAATCAAATTTACTTTTGTTTTTTCGTTTTACTTGGGCAGAAAAACCAGAGAAAAATCCAAACCAAAAATGGCAAAGTGTAAAAGCGAAATTTTTATAAAAGAAATAACGTAGAAATTTCGAAATACGTAAATAAGACCAACGGCCATGGACCAAAAGCAGTCGTTCTAAGTATCGAAATTGTCCGAAACTGTAATCACTTGCAAGGACAGCTTGTCGACCTTCTTGTCCGCTGATACCGACGCCAATATGCGCTTTCTGTATCATCGAAACATCGTTAGCTCCATCGCCGATCGCCAATGTAATTTTCTTCTCATTTTGCATAACCAATTCAACAACTTGAGCTTTCTGTAATGGCGTTACTCGACAACAAACAACTGCTTTACACATTGTTCCCAATTCTAATAGTTTCATTTTTAATTTATCCGAAAGTGCAAATGCTAACGCATGTCCCGTAATCAACAAGCCAAAGCCTTCGAATTGTTCTCGTTCTTCTCTGTCATTGTTCATTGTTGTTGTGGCTGCATGACCGTTGGGTCGGTGATTTTTACCAGAATCGTTTTTTCTATGTTGATCGAATTTCATTACATCAATGCCCCAATCTTTCCAATCTAATCTCTTTTCTTTATCTTCGATTTGAACATCGAATAGTTCTTCGACTTTTTTAATCATTTCCTTTCGAATTTCTTCGAGTTTCTTTTTCACAGAATTTTCATTTTCTTCGTCGATTATATAAATTTCCATGTCATTAGTTAATAAACGACATGAAAGACCGATGTTATACGCCGTTTCTGTTTTAAAAACACAATAATTCTTGGAACAATTATCTCTCGTTGTTACTTACCAACTTTATCACCTGTTAAGACCCAGATTTTAATTCCTGCACGTGCCAGACGTTCAATACATTGAGGAACACCATCCTGTAATTTATCTTCAATAGCTGTAGCGCCCATTAATTTGAAATTTGTTTCGATTTCTTCATACGTCTCTTTTACTTTCTCTTCACGTTTTTCCATACTTGTACTGAACAACAAAAAGGAAAAACGCAATTTTCTTTTTTCAATGAAAACCATCGTCTTTTTACTTGGCTCTATTATATTTCTCAGCCCAACGATTATAATCACTGTCGCTTAATTCTTTGTAAGCTAAACAAAGTGTTCTCAAACCATCGGTTGCAAATTTCTGAAAAACAAATCGTTTAGTTAGTTTTTGTCTTCATTCAAATCGAATTCATACATTGAGATGTTCATCTGTCTCAGCCATGATATTCTTTTCCGATGGATCGAGACGTTCTTTTATTTTCGAATCAGCACCTTTGCAATACAACGTAATCTTGCCGTTTTTTCTAACAATTACTGACATTCGTTTTCGATCATTATCGAAATCCAAAATATTCAATAGATCGAATGTTTCTTCTTTATCATTCAAACGAACAGTAATACTACTCTGTGTTCGATTCTATTGGATAAAATGAAAGATTTTTATAAAGAAAGAATTGTCTTTTTTTTTGTTTTCTTACGAGGAAAACGAAGCCGAATGTTCGAGCAGCTGAAACAAGAGCATTTTCATCAGGTGATTGGGCTTGATATGCTAATTTGCCGTCTTTTTCTTCGGGCATAACAGTATGACAAAGGGATAATAGAGAGAAGAAATTGGCAACATCTTTATCTTTGTTTTTAATTGCATCGAGAAGTTTTTGATCGTACCATTCGAAATCATCGTCTTTCTCATCGAATTCAATGGGTTTTAGTTTCTAAAAATAAAAAAAACACAAGAATGAAAGTGCCTGTCGTACTCAGACGAATCGAATATTAATCTACTTCAAGGTCTTGAATTTCATTTCCAGCTTCATCATTGACGTAACCGTAAAGCTTTCCACGGATTGAACATTTATTAAATGTCATGATGTTCTTTTTAAAAGAGAAAACAAATAGAAGAATTATTCAATTAGATTATTAGAAAACAAAGTAAATCTCTTATTGTCTACTTGAGTTAATGTTCCAGTTTTATCCGAGAAAATATATTCAATTTGTCCTAGTTCTTCATTTAAAGTTGTTGTTCGTGCTTGAGCAGGTACATTATTCGGTTCATAATACATTTTTATATCCCAATCGATCCATTTCGATTGTAATAAACGGATAAATTCCACACTAACATAAAGCGAAATCGGTACGACCGTATTTAGAATAATAATATACGACAAAAAAACGAGTAAACTCGTTTCTAATGCACCAATATGTTGATCTTTAGAAACATAAGTTTCCCAAGGTAAATATCGTTGGAAATCATAGCCAACAAATGATTCCCAAAAGCCACAGCAAATTGTCATGATAGCGCACATAATCAAAAGAAAAAAGAAGATCTAAATTAAATAAATGATCGAATTACAAAATAATAAATATTGATTGAAATAAAAAACTAAGATGATATCTTACGCCGAGAATGATACGATTGAGTAAATGATCGATTTTCGTTCGTTTAAATGTTGCTTTACCACTGTTCTTCATAAGTTTCGTATCCGGACCAGCATAACACACGACTACAAAATGTCAATATAAACTTTCCGATAGAATAAAAACACTTTTCTTGTTATCTCACTTCCGAAAGCATAGTGCGTATTTCTCAAACGTGTGCCACGTAAAAGTACGTTATCATTTTTTAATGGTAAAGTTTTTCCATTCCAAGTTAAATTGCCTTCGAAACGACCGAGATTATTATTCGGCGCTTCATATTCAATTTCCGCTAAACAAAATGATTTTCATTGAAGAAGAAAAAAAATAATGTAGGACGTTGTTTCTCTACCATCAAAACCCGACAGTCGATCAATATGATCTTCTAATCCGATTGTTTCTTCTAAAGCTTGTCGAACTTTTAAATTAGTTTCGCCATCTAATTCAGCCGTTTCAATAAAACAAAGTCCGTTCGGTTCACTTGTTGAGATCAAAACAATATCGGCCTACACAATAACATCATTTCATTTGATTTCAATTCAATTACGCATTCTTACAGTGACAAATTCATTATTTTCTAATCGAACCATATCACCAACTTTAATATCTTTCCATTTTCTCGTTACTAATTCATTGCCAACAACTGTTTTTGTTTCACGATTATTTACTTGGCTATCACTTCGATGCCTTGCCTAAGAAAATAAATAAATACATTCGACGACAAAAAAAAAGGAGAAAATAATCTCAACGAACAATATCATCACTGGCATCTTTGATCGCAGTTAATGCTAGGACGAAAACAAGAGGGAGAATTGTCGTTACTGGAGCGAGAGAACTAATTTGTGGAATGAGCTAAAGACAAAAAACAACAGAGTTTAAGCGTTGGTGAATGAAAATTCGATCTACTTGTAAACAAAGAAGAAATAAAAAATAAGCATTAGCTAATCGTCGAAATTGTTCGAATAAATTTTTTGGTAAAAATGTGATTATATTGTATTTAGACGTGGAAATTTCATTTCCCTACGAGGGAGAGAGATAATTTCGTTTTTCAAAGAAAAAATATTGAAAATTTACAGCGTATTGTTTGGCTGCATTTGCATCTGAATCATTAGCTTTTATTTTTCGGCTTGTTTCTTCTGCTTGTTTCTTCTTCCAAAACTGTAATTTCTTCATTGCAATCACTTGTCAAGTCGATTATATAATCAACATGATCGAACAATGGCAATGCAATTCAATGGACTATAAAAACCACACACGCACACACACAAAAGAAAAAAGATTCAAAAATCTAAAAAGAAAGAAAAAAAAAGAAACTGTGATTGCCGTCAACGATGATTATTGATTAAGTTAGATCATATTTCATCGGTTCTTTCGTATGAGTAATCAAAACGCATCGTATACCTACGGATAATGACCGTGCAATACGTAATACAAAGAAGCCCTACGAGGAAATTGACGTCTGAACTTCTAATGAAATGAATGATGTGTTTTTCTTCTTCCTATTTTAAACTAATTGTAGCACTGAACATATTGTATGTTGTCATAGAGATGAAGAAAAAACTACTCCTAAGAATAATGAATGCGAACCATTGATGTGTGATAGATGCGTTTTTGCTTTCATTTATTTAAAAACCTAATAAAAGAAAATTTTTTTCCTCCTTTTTCATCTTCTTTTTTTACATTTACTTAATAAGAAAAGAGCTTCAGTCTGTTTTTTTCCTTGTTCTTCTCATTGACAACAGCACAAACCGTGTTTGTTGTTATGTAAAAACTGACGACAATAACGGTGAAGAATATATAATAGAATACTCGATGAACAGACGATAAAAAAAAGGAAGAAAGAAGAAAAAGTACGACGAAGAGATTTCGATGACAAAAGTCATCGGCAAACAAAATGACGTACTGTAAAAAACAGATTAAATCAACAGATAAGAATACGTGAATATCGAAATTATAAAAAAAGAAACGAATCATGCCATATACTTGCAAGGTCACTTTCGAAGTCGTGTAAAGGTCTCTTTTATATTCTATGCCGTTTGCTTCGTCAAACACATGTTACTCCTCTTCAATTATCGATACACAAAAAGAATAAGAAAAAAAAAATTCAACAAAGAAAGAGAAAAAAAAAGAATGTAGGAGGCTCATATTACTAATGTGAACGTACGTATGTAAAGTGCGATTTGATTTCGAAAAAAAATAGCAATCGATGAGTAATAAACAGATTCTAAATATCCGTGAAGGTGATTTACTACTATTAATACGTTTAAATAGAAAGAAAAAATAACAACAACATTTAATGATGGTGGTGTGCGTGTGTTGAGGTCAGATGACGAATCATTTGCATACGTTAAATTTTATTCATTTTTCAACGACATCTATCTCAATTCAGTTGTGACCGCCCTCAAAATACAGCCGAACAAAATTATACAGAAAATCACTTCCGTCATTAGAAAATAAATAGCGAAGTTGCTAATGAATATAAAAAAATAAATGAATTTTAGTAATTAAGTCTTATTAAGAAAGCTCCGACCTTCTTCGTCTTTATATTTAGTGTCTCCTGTTTGATTATCCCCGAGCTCAATTAAAATAAAAGCACGTTATGTGAGATAATCGAAAGAAATTCTAATAATAAAACATCAAGTGCAATAAGTCCAAAACAAAAAAAAATGTGACTTCATATATTGAACTACAAATAATGCCATCTATCATTCGTTGAATATTATTTGTTAGCCAATTGTAAAATCACTACTATACATTGTGTATTTGTCTCAATGATAGAATCCAGAAAAATTAGTTGTTCTTTTTTTTCATTGAAACTTGCCACGTCAAAACTATTCAAAAACAAAATCTATAACCATGTGGTTCATGTATGGTCTCTCATGGGTGTCATTCATTCTGATTGCAATTCTTCTAACAATCTCGGTCGCTGCTGGCATGTACTATGTCGCTGAACTCATCGAAGAATATACGACTGTTGCCAAACGAATAATTCGTCTTCTATTAATCATTGTTACATCTCTGAATATACTTTTGATTCTATTCGAAAGTGATTTTACATGGACACTTTGTTTAATTGGACTTATTTCGAATGTGATCTATTTTTTTATTCTCTCTGACTTTCCGGTTATTGGTTTTCTTTCGCCAACGTTTCTTTTCTCCATGGTTCTATTAGTCATTCATCATTATTTTGCATTTTCATTTTTCAATTATCATTATTATCCATTTCCGGAGATTCTTGCCTATTTCACAATTTTCGTTTGGATAATTCCATTCTGTTTCGTTTTATCATTGTCAGCAAACGATTATGTTTTACCTCAGTATTCTGAGCCACAACGAGATGATACAATGTCAAATAATGGCAGTGATCTCGTGTCGAATTACTTCAAAAAACGAGCGAAAAAAATCGGACTCCTAGCATTTATGCGTTCAGTTCAAGATACAGTTTTGCCAACACGAAATAAAAAATATTAAACGATAAAAACAATAATCTGTGATGTGTGTACGTGTTTTCTGTTTATTTGTTTGTTTGTTTGTTAGACTGTAAAACAGCTTTGTTATCCTTATCCTAAAAAACAAAAGCAAAATCCTCTAAGACAATCTATTTGTTTTCTAGATAATGTTTGTTTGTTCTTTCACAAAGATGAGAAATAAAAATTTGAATACATTGCTAATCAGCTATTGTTTATTATTAATTGTCTCTGGATTAAATGCTAAATCTGTTGTTGATGTTGATGGATCGATTTTGAATGAAATCAATGCAAATCCATCGATTGGTTATTTGATTAAATTTCATGCGCCTTGGTGTGGACATTGTCGACATTTTGAGCCAATTTATGAAGCGGTTGCTAAAGAAGTTGAAGATCTATCAGCAACAGATGATGATTTTAAAAATATTCGTATTGTTCGAATCGATGCTACTGTTCATTCGAATGTTGCGAATTATTATGATATTCGTGGATTTCCAACAGTTAAATTCATTCGCGGTTCACAAATAATCTCATACGAAAACGAACGAACAAAAACTGCAGTTATCAACTTCTTACGACGAGTCAATGGACCGTCGATACGTTGGATCGATTCGATCGAACAATTCAATGATATTCGTCGTGAACATGATGTTTTCTTTCTCTATCTTACTAACAATGAAAACGAACAACTCTTTCAACAATATGAACAAACGGTGAATCGTTATTTGAGTCAAGCCTATTTCTATGCAACAAATTCATCGGTGATTCAACAAAAATTCTTTCCGACGTATCAAACGGAAATTCTCGCCGTGAAAAACGACGGATTTTATTTGTATAAAAATTCGAATGATGACAATAATACGCTCGATGATTTTATTCTCAAAGAAAAACTGACAACATATCCACAAATAGCTTCAGGAAATATGTACGATTTGATTTTAACCAAAAAGATCATTGTTATTTTTGGATTCAATGAAAAAACGAATCGAGATGAGATTAAATCTCAAATTTTAAATTATATTACCAAACATTCCAATGATCTTCATGAAAATTTTCAATTTGCATGGACAAATGATCTGGATCTATTGAATAATATCGGTAATTGATCTTGTTTTCTCTCTCTCACTCTCACTTGCTCATTTATTTTATAATAGCTGTATGGACTTTACAAGAACCATTGTTTCTCCTCTACGATAGTAATCAACGTAAATATGGCGTCTATCCATTAGCTTCGATTCTCAATGAAACAAGCGATATCGATCAAATTCTCGATTCAATCATTCGTGATCACACGAAAATCATTCAACATACCAGTGATAGTTGGCGTAAACGTCTTTTTCGTCCATTTTGGGAATTATCTCGACTATTTTCCGCAATGTTCATTGAAGCACCTTTACTTTCAATGTTTATCATTGGCCTTCCATCAGCTGTTCTTTCCATTGTTTGCTACTGTCTATGTTGTTTACCAAATGAAAGTCTCTACGAGGAACGAGAAGAAGAAGAAATTCTTGACGAACAAGATAAATCAACTGTAGAGAAAAAGGATGATTAAATGTGTGCGTGTTTTTTTTTGTTATAATTTTTCTATAATAAAACAACAACAACAACAAAGAGAACGATTTTTCCTTGATTACTATTGTATATTTATTTTAATAACCTTTAGACAGTCTCATTGACCGTGAACTAAATGTATAGACAGCAGAATTTAAACTAAGATTATAGTCGAACAAAGGAAGAGAACAGAGACGAACGTTCGTTTGTGTGCATGCCTGTCTCGTACATGATTATGTTCAAGGCAAGGAAAATATGAAAAAAATACGCGTCAAACCTTGAGATATGCTGATATGTTAGATCGTCATTGAAAGAGGAAATCAAAAAAAAATTTATATTGTTTTAACTTTGAATAGTGTTTATGTATTTGTTTGTAAAACAAGTATGTACGTGTATAAATGATTTAATGTTGAAGGGTGTTATGAAACAATGTGACATTTCTCGTACGTTTACGAAAATGTCGTGTAGACGGAGGATGAATTTAAATAGACTGGAGAAATACACATTTAACTAATCATTTCATTATTCGTCGGTATAACAGATAGATCTTAACTAAACGTTATTCCGAATTGGCCCGGTGTTTGATCAAGACATAGAAACAGTTAAACGAAACAAAACGAAGACATGAATCGAGGTTTATATATTCTTCTTATTGGTCTTGTGATACAAGGAATATCAGCTGGTATTCAATCGAAACGTAAGTTCAATTCTAAGATACTAATGAAGAAAAAAAAACGATGAAAATCTATTTTTTTGTAAAGGAAGCGAATGTCGAGATCTCGTTGGTGATCGTTCCAACTGTCAACGATTCGTTCGATGTTTTAATAATTTAAGAGTTCTATTTACATGTGCTCAAGGTACAGTTTATGACACGGAATTACGAACATGTGCACCAAAAGATTCAGTAACAAACTGTGACGACTTAAAAGATCGTATTGGTAAGTGTATCATCATTAAAAAAACCGAGTTGTTCAACTAAATCTGACAAAAATTCTCTTTAGATATTGTTATTAGTGCTAATGCTACACAATCGAGTGATGAATATCCAACAATTATTGCTGATGTTCATGCTCTCGAAGCACCAGCTCAAAAAGGATTTTCAGGCAAAGGATCAGCTGTCAACACACCAAAACAATTCGGTTGTCCACAATACTGTCAAAATCAAGGTGTTTGCGTTCAAGTTCTTCAAGTCGTCTCATGTCAATGTCAAACTGGATACACTGGTGCTTTCTGTCAAGTAGCTCGTGAGTTTCGACAGGATAAAAATGACGAACGCGAGGATTGTCTTTTCTTTTGAAATACGAAGATTTTCCTATATCAACCCGGCAAGGTTGTACTCCAAATCTTTGTGATAATGGTGGTACATGTACGCAAGTCGAACCGAATACGATTGTTTGTACATGTCCACCTGGTTTTATTGGTTCGTTATGTAGTTATCTTGGTAAAATCTAGATGATCCAAGTGATCAATTGAGAGATGATTTGATCACGATCGAAAGTTTTTCAGATGTAACAACAACAATTTCACCTACTGTTTCTACTAGCACTCAAAGTCCTAGTGAAGCATGTTTAGTTAATCCGTGTTTAAATGGAGGATTTTGTCTTTCTGTACCGGGTGGCGGATTTCATTGTGTCTGCCAAACGGGCTATACAGGTCTTCGATGTGATTATTCAGGTAGTTGATCGAAAATGAGAATGAGGAGCAAAAAAAAAATAATGTATTATTCAATTCTGTTTAAAGCTACTCAACCAACTACAGGTTGTATTACTAGTTATTGTCAGATTGATCCAGGTATTAGATATAGTAGAATTTTATGTAGTTTAGAAAAAAAAGATTCTAATCAATTCGATTTCACATACAAATATATATATATACGAATTTTTTCGTTATTTAGCTGTTGTTCTTGCTGCTGCTGCACCAAATGTTTGTCAACCAAGTCCATGGTAAAAAAAATGCATTTTCATTGAAAATTTCGAATATAGATTTTCTAGTCAAAATGGTGGTACATGTTATCTTCGTCAAGGTTCATTCGGTTGTTCATGTCCAGTTGGTTTCAGCGGTGTCTGCTGTGAAATTAACTTGGCTGCTACAAACCCATGTTACACAAACCAATGTCTCAATGGTGGTACATGCCAAGTTGTTGGACTCAACACCTATCAATGCGCCTGCCCAACTGGTTTCAACGGTCCTCGATGCGAAATCCGTGTTTGCGAACCAAACCCATGTTTATACGGTGGTATCTGCTTAGTCATTGGTAACGCATTTCAATGCCAATGTCCACCACAATACACTGGACCAACTTGCGCTATTTTAATCAACCCATGTGCTTCACAACCATGTCTCAACGGAGGTACCTGCACTGCTACAAGCCCAACAAGTAAGATTTCAATACAAGTGACATGTTAAATAATTAAAACTGTTTTTTTCTTCATTCTTCTAGCCTATGTTTGCTCATGCACACCAAGTTTCTATGGACCATGCTGCGAACTTCGAAACTACTGCATTCCAACCCCATGGTACACTAATAAATTCAATCAATCTATATAAATTT